>Ga0255761_10003620_pt1 | contig 13960 bp, 16 predicted proteins | sample 071ome_29_FD_179961 | JGI IMG/M metagenome (GOLD analysis project Ga0255761, IMG submission 179961) | Coastal salt marsh microbial communities from the Groves Creek Marsh, Skidaway Island, Georgia - 071407BT metaG (version 2) | ecosystem: Environmental > Aquatic > Marine > Intertidal zone >... | reverse complement strand
TTCTTATTGGTCCAAATTGTCCAGGAATTATTACTCCTGATGAATGTAAAATTGGCATTATGCCAGGCAGTATTCATAAAAAAGGTAAGATTGGTATTGTTTCAAGATCTGGAACCTTAACTTATGAAGCGGTCGATCAAACAACAAGAAATGGGCTTGGACAATCAACCTGCATTGGTATTGGGGGTGATCCGATTAAAGGTCTAAATTTTATTGAGTGTCTTGAGTTGTTTGAAAAAGATCCGGAGACAGAGGGTATTATTCTTGTTGGTGAAATTGGTGGTTCTGATGAGGAACTAGCTGCAGAATATATTCAAAGCCATGTATCTAAGCCCATAGCAGGTTATATAGCAGGTCAGACTGCGCCTATAGGAAAAAGAATGGGTCATGCCGGAGCCATCATTTCTGGAGGCTCAGGAAAAGCTGAAAATAAAATTAAAGCTCTAGAAAAAGTGGGAGTCAGAATAGCCAGTTCACCCTCAGATATGGGTAATATGATTTTGAGTGCATTAAATGAAAAAAATACTTAAAAAAGTCCTACTCATTCTCCTTTTTATCTTTTCATCCAATCTTGTTGCAGAAGAAGTTCCTTTCTTACTTACCGCTGCGGCCAAGGGTGACTTAGAAACAGTAAAAGCAATTATTGAAAGTGGCGGAAGTGCTAACACAGAAGATAAAGATAAATTAACAGCGCTTATGTATGCTGTGCGAAAAGATAATATTGAGGTTGTCAAATACCTAATAGAGCATGGTGCGAAAGTAAATGCTATTGAAAACGAAGGTTGGACTGCGCTCATGTTTGCAGCAAAAAAAGGGTTCACAAATTCAGCTGAGATATTATTACTAAATGGCGCTGATCCAAAAATTATCGATCCTGATGGATGGTCAGCTTATGGACTAGCAGCAACATCAGGTTATTCCAAAATGATCAACCTTCTAATCCAGAAAGGTGGAATAGATCCTAACACGAGAAACAATACTGGCGCTACAGTGCTCATGCTTGCCTGTAAAAATGGTGATAAAAATACAATTAAGACCTTACTCAAAAATAAAGCCAACAGTGAACTCAAAGATAGGTATGGTAAAACAGCATTAATGTATGCGGCGATTAATGGAAACGTTAAAGCTACAGAATTACTCTTAAATAATGGCACTAAAATTGATGAAATTGATAAGAGCGAATGGACGGCTCTTTTATGGGCTGTTAAGAAAAATAAGTTGGAAGTAATCAAAGTTTTAATCAAGAATGGAGCTAATGTGAATCACGAGGATGATGAAGGTACGCCAATTATTCACTATGCTGTTTTTAACAATAATTTTAATATTGTTAAATTATTAATCGATTCAGGAGCTAACCTAAAAGCAAAGGATCAATATGGTTTAACCCCCCTCGTATATGCTCTTAAAGAAAAAAATTCTGGAATTATTGAAATTATTCGTGCCCACGGTGGTGAGTATTAATGAAAGTAAGTCTTTTTCAATTAAATTCTGATCTTGGAAACCTTAAAGCTAATTCAAACAAAATAATCAAAGCATCAAAAAAGGCATTAAGTGAAGGTGCAGATATGATTATTACTCCCGAATTAAGCTTATGTGGATACCCTCCTGAAGACTTACTTCTGAATAATGATTTCATTTTAGAGTGTGATAAATACCTAAAAAAGATTATTAATGCAAAACTACCCATTAAGATTATTCTTGGTTACCCAAAAAAAATACGTAATAATCTTTTTAATGCTGCCTCAATCATTTTCAATGGAAAAATATTAAAAACCTATCTAAAGCAAACTTTGCCCAATTATGGCGTTTTTGATGAAAAACGTTATTTTAAGGAAGGCGATAAGAATTTAATTTTTAATCATAAAAGACAAAAAGTTGGAATCTTAATTTGTGAAGATCTATGGATCGATGGGCCACTACAAAAATTAATATCTAACAAAGTTAATATAATTATATGTATCAATGCTTCTCCCTTTGAACTATCAAAACAAAAACAAAGGTTGGATAGAATTGAGAAGAAAATAAAAAATAAAAAAATTAAGCTGATTTATTTGAATTCAGTTGGTGGTCAGGATGATCTGGTTTTTGATGGAGGCTCAATTATCTATGATGGTGAAAAAAATTTATTCAATGAATTACCTCAATTTGAGGAAAAAATAAAAACCTTCAATTTAAATGATTTAGCTATTCAGGAAAGAGCAAAAAATAACCAAATCGAGGTTTTATACAATGGCTTGTGCCTTTCATTAAAAGATTATCTAAGTAAAAATAAAATTTCTAAAATTTTTTTAGGTTTATCAGGTGGGATTGATTCGGCAGTAGTACTATGTGTTGCTGCTCAAATATTCAATAAAAAAAATATAAATGCGATTATGATGCCTACTAAATATACCTCCAAAGAGAGTTTACGTGATGCAAAAAAACTAGCGCAAAATCTCTCTGTAAATTATTCAGTTAAAAAATTAGATTCTTTAATCAACAAACTAAATAACTTCTTTAATGAGGATTTTAAAAATTTAAAAGAAGATATAACAGAAGAAAATTTACAAGCAAGGGCTAGGGGAATGATTTTGATGGCCTACGCAAATAAATTCAATGGAATGGTTTTAGCCACAAGCAATAAAAGTGAAGTTGCTGTTGGCTATGCAACCGTTTACGGAGACATGGTGGGTGGCTTTTCAGTACTTAAGGATGTACCCAAAACAATGGTTTATCAGTTAGCAAATTTTATAAATCAAAAAAAAGAAATCATTCCTCAAAATATAATTTCAAGAGCGCCCACGGCTGAACTTAAATTCAATCAAACTGACCAGGACTCTCTTCCCTCATATGATATTTTAGATAACATCATAGATTTGGTCATAGAACAAAATTTAACATCAAAGGATATAATTAAGCTTGGATATGATGCCCATGTTGTAAAAAAAGTTGTAAAATCAATTCATGCTAATGAATTTAAAAGAAGGCAGGCTGCGCCTGGCCCCAAAATAACTTTTAAAGCATTTGGGAAAGATAGACGTTATCCAATTACTAATAACTTTAAATAATTTAAGGAAGATAAATGAAAAAAATTGAAGCAATTATTAAGCCCTTTAAGCTTGATGAAGTTAGGGAGGCACTTTCTGAAATTGGGGTAATGGGTATGACTGCGACTGAGGTAAAAGGATTTGGTCGACAAAAAGGACATACTGAACTCTACAGAGGTGCTGAATACATTGTCGATTTTCTTCCAAAAATTAAACTAGATATCGTTGTTAATGACAAAATCGTAAATAAGGTAGTTGAGGCAATTACTAAAACAGCACAGACTGGCAAAATTGGTGATGGCAAAATTTTTATTTATGATATTGAACAAGCAATAAGAATCAGAACTGGTGAAAAAGGAGATGAAGCAGTTTAATTTGAGATTATTTTCTTAACTTCGGATAGGTCCTCTAAAGTATCTACGCCTTTAAAATGATTTCCTTCATGAATTAACACTTGAATAGGTATCTGATTATCAATTGCTCTTAATTGCTCAAGTCGCTCCGAACCCTCCAACTGAGATTTTTTTAAATTACAAAATTTTTCTAGCAGACTGACTGTATAACCGTAGATACCAATATGGTGATAAACGATATCATCGTCAAATTTTTTATCTTCATGAAGATCAGAATAAGGTATTAATGAGCGACTGAAATATATAGCATTTCTATTTTGGTCAAGAATAACTTTCACGTTATTCAAGTTTATAAAATCAGTATAATTTTTAAATTTTGCTGCTGCAGTAACATAATCTGAATTTAATTGATTCATAAAATCATGTAAATCAACTATTAATTTAGGATCGATCAAGGGTTCATCACCTTGAACATTAATGACTCTTGTATCAGAAGGCCACGATTTTTTTTTAGCAACCTCCAAAATTCTATCAGTACCTGAAGCATGATTGGGATCAGTCATGATTGCCTCAAATCCAAAATTTTCTACCTCGGTCAATATTCTTTCATCATCAGTAGCAACAATAATTTCCTCTGCACCACTTAACTTTGCCTTTCTTGCGACATGAATAACCATTGGAAAACCGGCAATTTCAATTAATGGTTTGCCAGGTAATCTTGTACTGTTATATCTCGCTGGAATTACAACCTTGAATGCCATGATTATTTATTTAATTTACGAGCTTCTGATTCAAGCATTATCGGGATACCATTTCTTATAGGGTAGGCAAGGCCTGCCGCTTTTGAAATAAGCTCGTTATTTTTTTTATCGAACTCTAGAGTACCTTTAGTAACAGGACAGACAAGTATTTTAAGAAGATTTTGATCCATAAGTTAGTATTATTTTATTAATTTAGAAATTTCATTTATGAAGCCTTCATCAATCTCAACAGAAACTGGCAAGTACCAAATATTATCATGACTAATATTTTCACACTTAACAATATCTTTCTCAGTCATAACAATCAATTTTTTTTCGAGTCCATCAAAATCTTCTTGTTTAAAAAAATAATGGTCATTAAAAAATTTATATTTAAAATCAAAACCAAAAGATCTAAAAAATTTAATTAAACGATTTGGGTTTCCAATAGCCGACATAATCAAAATATCCCGATCCTTCAATTCTGTAAATTTAATTTTTTGATTATTCCTATTCAATAGATAATTTGGATTTTTATAAGCCATTAAATAATCAAAATCAAAATTCTCATTTTTTTCATTGAGAACAATTAAATCACATTTTTTAAGTCTAGATTTTGGTTCCCTTAACGGCCCTGAGGGTAAAAGAAGATTATTACCAAACCCCCTCTGACCATCGATAATACAAATCTCAAGATCTCGCTGTAACTTATAGTGCTGCAATCCATCATCAGATAGAATTAGCTGTACATGAGGATATTGATTAATTAAAAACTGACCTACTGAAACTTTATCTTTACCAACAAAAATAGGAATATCATATTTTTTTTTTAATAATAAAGGCTCATCCCCAACATCCTCTACCCTTGAATTTTTTAAGACCTCTAATGGATGTTTAACAGTCGCACCGTAACCACGAGATATAACCCCAGCATATATCTTTTTTTTAATTAACTCTTCAATTATTTTTTGGATGAGCGATGTTTTACCAGTACCTCCTAAGGTAATATTGCCTATTACAATAATCGGTCTTGTTAGCTTAATGGATTTAAAAAAACCAATACTGTAAAAATATTTTCTAATCTGAATACCAATAAAAAATAAAAGGCTAAGGGGTGTTAAAAGAATAATCCACGAAAATTTTTTATAGAATTGGTCATTAATAATTTGATAAAGGGAACTCAAATTAATTAAGCCCCTTTTTGTAGAGATTTGCATAAAAACTTTTTTTGGCAAGCAATTGTTTATGATTACCAACCTCAATAACTTTTCCATCATCAATAACAATAATCTTATCAGCATTCATAACTGTACTTAATCTATGTGCCACCACAATTGAGGTTCTATTTTTCATCAAATTATCTAATGCTTTTTGAACTGCCATCTCAGATTCTGAATCAAGTGCTGAGGTAGCTTCATCAAGCAATAAAATAGGAGAATCTTTTAAAATTGCCCTTGCTATAGCTATTCTTTGTTTTTGGCCGCCTGATAATTTAACTCCTCGATCACCAATCATATGTTCATATTTTAAAGCTAATCTATCAATAAATTCTGATGCATTTGCTGCTTTTGCAGCAGCCACTATTTTTTCTATTGGAAAAGTTTTACCATACCCAATATTATTTTTTATTGAGTCATTAAATAAAATAATATCTTGATTTACTAAACCTATCTTATCTCTTAAATTAGAGAGTTTTATTTCTTTAATATTTAAACCATCTAGATTAATTGTTCCAATATAATTTTCGTAAAACAATCCTAACAAATTAATAATTGTCGATTTGCCTCCTCCTGATTTACCGACTAAAGCAACTTTTTCTCCAGCATTAATTTTAAAAGAAATATTATTTAAAACTTTTTTTGTTGATCCAGGATATTTAAATGAGACATTAATAAACTCAATACTTCCTTTAATTTTATTCAAAATTAAACGCCCTTTACTGCTTTCTTTTTCCTCATCTATTACATTAAAAATATTAGATGCTGCAGAAAAACCAACTTGCAATTGCTCATTTATACCAGTTAATCTTTTTATTGGACTTAAAATCATTAACAATGCCGCAGCAAAAGCTGTAAATTCACCAGCAGATAGATGTTGTAATGAATAAAAAACAATTAGCGCTAGCGCCAAACCTGATATGATTTCAACGAAGAAACTATTACCTCCTGAAAGTTTAGCTAATTTTGTTTGCATCTTTCTATTTCTTTCAGAGTAGAAAGTAAATCTTTTTAGCTCATACTCTTGGCTACCAAAAATTTTTACAATTTTATTAGCTGCTATAGATTCCTCGGAGACTCTTGTCATATCACCCATGGTTATCTGAGCATGTTTTCCTGCCTCTCTTAGCTTAGGTGATATTTTTTTTAAATATAAAAAAATGAGTGGCAAAACAAATGAAAATATTAATGTCAATAATGGGTCTAAATAAATCATATACCCAATTACTGCAATTAAGGTCAAAAGATCCTTAATTACGTCTAAAGTTACTTTAATTACTATTCCAGAAAGAATTTCTGTCTCATAAGTAAGTTTTGAAACTATATTACCTGCAGCATTTTTATCAAAAAAATAAGTTGGCAAAAACATAATGCTTTTAAAGATATCAAACCTTAGATCTTCAATAATTTTTCTTGATACCCATCTCATAGAATAAGATGTAATGAAGTTTGCCAAGGCTCTTATAGCCATCAAAGAGATTATTGATAATGGAAGCAAACTAATCGAGTTAGTTTGATGATCTGAGAATCCTTTATCAGTGATATTTTTTATCAAAGATAAAAAACCTGCATTTGTTAAGGAAAAAATAATTAAAAAGATAAAACTTAAAATTAAAAGATATTTGTAATTAAGGGAGTATTTTAAAAGTCTTAAATAGACTTCTTTAAAATTTTTCTTTTGACTAACAGTTGTATCAAAATCAGCCATTTAAAACTAATTTAATTTGGTAGAAAATGTAATTTTGGTGAGCCCTGCTCTTCTAGATGCTTCCATAATATTAACAACAGATTGGTGAGGAGTTTCTGCGTCAGCATTAATAATAACAGGCAAATCTTTTGCATTACCCGCAACCTGAATTAGTCTCTTTTCGATTGAGTCTATTGAGTTTTGAGGGAGTATTTCCTCATTGATAGCATATTGACCCTCTTTAGTAACGGTCACATTAATTGGTAAAAGTTTTTCCTCGACTGGATTCGCATCAGCAGTTGGAAGATTAATTTTTAGTTCACTAAACTTAGAAAAAGTTGTACTTACAATTAAGAAAATAATAATAACAAGGAGAACATCTATCAAAGGAATAAAATTTATTTCTGGATCCTCTAGACGTGACTTTCTCTTAAAGCCCATAAATATTATTTCCTTTCACCGCGAAGAATTTCAACTAACTTAAGAGCCTGTTGCTCCATGTCATTTAAAAGATGGTCAACCTTTGATCGATAAAAACGATAAGCAATCATCGCTGGAACCGCAACAACAATCCCTCCAGCCGTATTATACAAAGCAACCGAAATCCCACGAGCAAAAACTGCGACATCATGACCGCTAGATGTGAATGAACTAAATAATTCAACCATACCAACAATAGTTCCAAACAGCCCTAATAAAGGTGCGACAGTAGATATCGTTCCGAGTGCATTTATATTTTTTTCTAACTTAAAAGCAACATTTTCTCCAGCCTCATCGATTGCATCTTTAAGAACCTCAAGGGAGCTACCTTGATTTTTGATAGCCGTTGCTAAGATTTCTCCTAGCGGAGATGATAGGCTTATTTCATCTAAAGATTGTTTTTTTATCGTACCCTGCTGAATCATCGCAAAAACTTCCTTGCTTAAATTTTTAGGTGCAATAGAAGACGATCTTAATGACCAAGCTCTCTCCAGTATAATTGCGAGCCCATAAACTGACGTGATAATTAAAAGCCATACAGGCCATCCAGCCGCTTCAATAATTTCCCACACTTTAAATATCTCCTACTAATTTTGTAAAATGTATACTATTTGAAGAATAATTTTCCTTCATTTAAATGACAAATTTTATCCATCTTTGATGCAATTTCAACATCATGCGTTACTAGCACTATAGCTGTTTTTGTCTCCTTTGCAACTTCTAGAAACATTTCAAATACTAGGTTTGCATTTTTATAATCTAAATTGCCCGTTGGTTCATCGGCAAGAATGATAGACGGCCTGTGTATAAGTGCTCTAGCAATTGCGACTCTCTGTCTCTCCCCTCCAGATAATTCATGTGGCATATGATTAATTCGATTTTTTAAGCCCAATTTATCCAGCAACTTCAAACCTTCACCTCTTAAATTTTGAATATTTTGTCTTCTTACCATTAATGGTAAAAGTGCATTTTCTAATGCCGAAAAATCAGGCAACAAATGATGAAACTGATAAATAAAACCAAAATACATATTTCTAAATTTTGATAGTTGAGTTTGGTTTGAATAATCAAAGGAAATATCATTTAAGGAAACTTGTCCCTTGGATGGCCTATCAAGACCAGCCATTAAATTAAGTAAAGTAGATTTTCCTGAGCCTGATACGCCTGTGACTGCAATATGTGTGCCCTTTTTAATTTCTAAATTTAGATTTGAAAAAATTGGTGCATCTAAACCCTCATAGGTTTTTGATACATTCTTTAGCTTTAAAGAAAAATTATTCATACTTTAAGGCCATGGCCGGATCCATTTTTGATGCTTTATAACTTGGATAAATGGTTGCTATAAATGATAAAAACATACCCATTAACACTATAGAAATAACATCGTTCGCCAAAAGTTTTGAGGGGATTTTAGAAATATAATAAATATCTTTAGGAAGGAACTGAACTGAGAAAAGCCCTTCTATAAATGGCACAATCGTATCTATATTAAGAGCAATGGTGATACCTAAAATCATACCAAGTAATGTTCCCAAAATTCCAATCATTACGCCCTGAATTATAAATATAAACATAATACTTTTTGGGGTGGCGCCAATTGTTCTTAATATGGCAATGTCAGATCTTTTTTCAGTCACACCCATCACCAATGTAGAGACAATATTAAAGGCTGCTACGGCAATAATAAGCGTCAGTATGATAAACATTACTTTTTTTTCCATTTGAATGGCAGCAAATAAATTTGCATGTTTTTTGGTCCAATCAAATATAAAAATATCTGGCTGATTCTGGTAAAGTGATTCAAGATTATTAACAGTCGCTTGTGTTTTTGATAAATCTGATAATTTCACCTTAAGGCCAGATACTAAATCATTTAACTGAAAAAGATTTTGAGCATCATTCATATGGGTAATGACTAAGCTTGAATCATACTCATACATTCCAGCATCAAAAATACCAGTTACGGTAAATTGTTTTATTCTAGGAAGTGCTCCAAGGGCAGAAAAATTTGCTTGTGAGGAGATTAAAGCAACTTTATCTCCAACCTTAAGATTAAAATAGCGCGCTAGATCGATGCCAAGCAAAAGTTCATATCTACCAGGATTTAAAGTATATTTTCCCCTAATAATTTTTTTATGGATATCGCTAACATGAGTCTCAAGATTGGGATCAATTCCCCTTACAATAACCCCCCTATTAAATCTACCTTGGGCAATCATTGACTGATTATGTGTAAAAGGGGCTACAGAACTCACATTGTTTTGTTTTTGAACAAGCTCGTTATTATTTTTCCAATCTCTTAAAAGATAATTTGACCCAGTTACCTCAATATCTGAAGCAACGCTTAAAATCTTATTTTTTAACTCACTTTGAAAACCGTTCATCACGGAAAGAACGATAATTAACGCCATCACCCCAAGCGTTATTCCAATAATGCTGGTTAAAGAAATAAAAGAAATGAAATTATTTTTATTTTTGAGACGAATATAACGACTTGCAATCCATAACTCAAAAAAATTAGAAAAATTAACTTTTTTTATCATTTATATATCAACGTCATAGCAAGCATTCTGCTAGAATTATGGCATGTTTACGGGAATAATAGAAACAATTGGCATCATTGAACGCATGGATGTAGAGTCTAATAATGCAAAACTTTTTCTTAATTTTGATCCAAAATTTTTTAAAAATCTTGCTCTTGGAGAAAGTATTGCGATTAACGGTATTTGCCTTACATTAGAGTCATTTGATCATGACGTTCTTCAATTTCATCTTTCTTCAGAAACCTTAAGCAAGGTTGCACCCTTTAAAAAAAATCAAAAGGTTAATTTAGAAAGATCATTAAAATTAGGAGATCGACTTTCAGGACATTTTGTCTTTGGTCATGTTGATGGCATCGGGAAAATTAAAAATATAACCAAACAAAATGATTGTGAAATTTGGGAGATCGAAACATCAAAGGATCTTATGAAATTTTTTGCTCATAAGGGTTCTGTATCTTTAAATGGGGTAAGCCTTACCATTAATAGTAAAAATGATTCGTCATTCACTATTCACCTTATTCCTCATACAATTAAGCATACTGCATTCCAATTTAACAAGATTAACGATGATATAAATATTGAAATTGATATGCTTGCAAGATATGTTGAAACAGTTCACTCAAAACAATGAATACAATTGAAGAAATTTTAAAAGATTTAAAGTTGGGTAAAATGGTTATCTTGGTTGATGACGAGGACAGAGAAAATGAAGGTGATCTGTTAGTCGCCTCTGAATTCATCACTCCAGAGCATATTAACTTTATGTCAAAATTTGGCCGTGGTTTGATATGTTTAACTTTAAATGAAAAAAAATGTAAATCACTTAACCTGCCATTAATGGTTCAAAAGAACGAGGCCAAACTTGGAACAAATTTTACTGTATCCATTGACGCGGCCAAGGGTATTTCAACAGGTATCTCTGCCAGTGACCGAGCAAAAACCATAAAAGCTGCAATTAAAAAAAATGCCACGGAAAAAAATATAGTGCGACCAGGACATATTTTTCCGCTCATTGCTCATCCTGGGGGGGTGCTTTACAGGGCAGGTCATACAGAAGCAGGTTGTGACCTTGCTTCTTTAGCTGGCCTTGAGCCATCATCTGTTATTTGTGAAATTCTAAATGACGATGGAAACATGGCTAGACTTCATGATCTTCAAGAAATAGCAAAAAAACATGATTTAAAAATTGGAAGCATTGCTGACTTGATCGAATATAGAAGTAGAAGGGAAAAATTAATAAATAAAATTGAGCAGAAAAAAATTCAAACCAGCTATGGTGAGATGAATCTTATTCTCTACACAGATGTCTTGAGTCAAAATACTCACGTAGCTCTTATCAAAGGACGCATAAATAAAAGAGATAATGTTCTTGTTAGGGTGCATGAGCCATTATCTATATTAGACTTTCTATCAAATCAAACGAGTCACTCTTGGACTCCGCTTGAATCAATGAAGCTCATTGAAAAAGAAGAAAAAGGGGTTATTCTTTTTTTAAATTACAACGAGTCTCAGTCCAAATTAAAAAATACATTGGCAACAAAAAAAAATAAAAATAAAAATAAACAAGATGAATTAAGGAATTATGGTATTGGTTCTCAAATTCTGGTAGAAATTGGTATTACCAAATGAGACTACTGGCCTCGCCCCGTAAAATGCCAAGTATGACAGGGTACGGGCTGCAAGTTACTGAATTTATTGATAATAACTAGAAAACATATCATGACCATGGTATGATTCGACTTGTTGAAAAATTATTCAAAATATCTTTTACATACGCTCAAACGAGCCAGTGATAATTCTTTTCAAATTCAATTCATTTTTATCCAAAGGGTCTTATTTTATGGATCAAAATAAAACTGGGAACATTATTTCCTTTGATTTTGGTGAAAAAAGAATCGGAGTAGCAATCGGCAATATTACAACTCAAATCTCTCATCCTCTTCATACCATCGAGACTGAAAAAAATTCTGAAAGATTTAAGACTATTGAAGGTTTGCTCAATGACTGGAAACCAGACAAGGCTGTCGTTGGATTACCTTTAAATGACGATGGTTCAGAGAGCAAACTAACCCAATTAGCAAAAAAATTTACTAATAAGATTAAAAATAAATACAATCTTGAGGTTATAAACGTAGATGAAAGGTATTCATCGAAAGAGGCAAAGCAACGAATAATAGAAGATGGTTTATCAAGAAAAGATAAAGGTCGTATAGATCAAATTGCAGCAATGATAATATTAGAATCTTATTTTGAGCAAAAAAAATGAAGCTTCCAGATCCAGAACAGTTAATTGAAAAACTCTGCCATGAGATTGAAAAAACTATAGATTCTGACTCCAGACTCATTGGCATTCCCACTGGTGGTCATTTAATTGTTAATAAAATTATTAAAAAGTTAAGTCTTAATGTGCCTTATGGTCTCATTGATGGTTCTTTCTACCGTGATGATCTTGATATTTCAGGTGTTAAATTAAAAGAAAAAACGACCAATATAGATTTTGATGTAGAAAATAAAAAAATTATTTTAATTGATGATGTTTTTTATACAGGCAGAACAACACGAGCTGCAATCAATGAGATTTTTGATTTTGGCCGTCCAAAGGAAATAAAGCTTTATGTATTAATTAATAGAAACCAAAATGAGCTTCCTATCAAACCCTCATTTTCAGCCTATGAAGCAAACCAATTAGAAAATAGTTATATTAATCTTGAGGAAAATAATGGAAAGCTTGAATTTAGGGTTATTAAGCATGGCTAGATTCAACCATTTAATTTCATTGTCAGGCCTCGATAAAAACACAATACATAATATTTTTGATTTGGCTGAATCTTTTTTAAAGGTAAATGCTAGGGATGTTAAAAAAGTACCTTTACTTAGAGGTCGAACAGTCTGTAATCTTTTTTTTGAAAATAGCACGCGCACTCAAACAACCTTTGAAATTGCTGCTAAAAGACTTTCGGCTGATGTAATTAATTTAGATATTTCTACCTCCTCTCAGTCCAAGGGTGAGTCAATACTAGATACCGTTAATAATTTAATAGCCATGGGAGCAGATATTTTTGTGATTCGCCATTCAAGCCCAGGTATTCCTGAAATGATTTCAAAAAATGTCCCTAAAGATATCCATATTATTAATGGAGGGGATGGTAATCATGCTCATCCAACACAAGGTCTCCTAGATACCTTTACGATAAGAAAATTTAAAAAACACTTTGATCAAATCAAAGTAGCTATTGTTGGTGATATAAAACATTCAAGGGTTGCACGATCAGAAATTAATGCTTTATCTATTTTGGGTGCTCAGGAGATACGTGTTATTGGGCCAGATAACCTTATGCCTGATAACTTGGAAGAGTTAAACCTAAAAAAATTTAACCTAATGTCAGATGGTTTAAAAGACGTAGATGTCATCATGATGTTAAGGCTTCAAAAGGAAAGAATGGAAAGTGGCGAGGTTCCTTCAGAAGAGGAATATTTCAATCATTATGGTCTTAAAAAAGAACACCTTAAAATTGCGAAGTCTGATGCAATCATTATGCATCCAGGTCCAATGAATAGAGGTGTAGAAATAGAATCAGAAGTTGCAGACTGCAATCAATCCGTAATTTTGGCACAAGTTAAATATGGCATAGCCATTAGAATGGCAGTAATGACCATGTTAATCAGCAAAAAAACATGAAAATAAAATATAAATTCGATATAATGTGCCTCTTTCCATTTAAAAGGTAATTACGGGGATAAAAATGCTTGAAAAACTCATTAATGCTTTATTTGGCCGTCCGCTAGAAGAAAAAAAGCCAGCGGCTAAGAAACCTGCTGCAAAGAAAAAGCCAGCGGCTAAGAAACCTGCTGCAAAGAAAAAGCCAGCGGCTAAGAAACCTGCTGCAAAGAAAAAGCCAGCGGCTAAGAAACCT
>Ga0255761_10003610_pt1 | contig 13981 bp, 9 predicted proteins | sample 071ome_29_FD_179961 | JGI IMG/M metagenome (GOLD analysis project Ga0255761, IMG submission 179961) | Coastal salt marsh microbial communities from the Groves Creek Marsh, Skidaway Island, Georgia - 071407BT metaG (version 2) | ecosystem: Environmental > Aquatic > Marine > Intertidal zone > Salt... | reverse complement strand
CTTCAAAAATAATTTGGTAATACTTTGAGAACAAATCTCTAAAATCTGTATTGGGATAATCTAGTACTGAATTTATATCTTTTTTATAAACATTTCTTGTTAACCAATTTCTCTGATTATTAATTTCTTCTTCCCACAAAGATTCGTCAAACTCAACAAGAGTTCTGTAAGTGAAGTCCGTAGCCTGATTGGTTTTTTCAATTAAGTCAGAAAGCATTAAAAAATTAAGAGTTTCTAAATTATACTTTCGATTAGCTTTTTGCTGAATTGGTACATTAGTTAATTGAGTTGGAATTGTATTAATGTCGACTTTTATGTCTCCATTGACAGTGCCTTCAAACATTTTTTTCCAACGAGGAAGGATATTTTCCCAGGTTAAAATTTTATGACTAATGTTTTTATAGTCATTTTCATCTTTTTCATTATAAAATAACAGGCAAAGAGTACTATGACCATCGCGGCCACCCCTTCCTAATTGTTGGTAGTATTCATGTATATTTTGAGGAAGTCCAATGTGAATAATTGATCTGACATTGTCAACATCTATACCTAGACCAAAAGCTTTAGTAGCAACTACTACTGAGGTATCTAATGAATACATATGTATTGTACAATTTTTATTTACATCAAAACAATTAACACAATACTTTCCAGAAAATTTTTCGATTACAGACTTTCTGTGTTCATTATCTGAATTTCCAGTGAAAATTTCAGTAAATTTTAATCCCATTTCTTCACATAAGTTATTAAACAAATTAAGAGCAGTTCCAGAAGTGTCAGTTTTTATTTTGGCTCTGTCAGTGTAAATAATTGCAGGCTTAGGAGTTATAAACAGTAAGTCTTTGACGAGTAAGTCAAAAGATGGATAATTGTGTTTAATTACATTAGGATTTAGTTCTCGTCTGATATAAGATGACCCAAGAAAAATAATTCTTTCTGCGAAATCAAATGATTTTCTTAAAAAAATTAAGCTTGTTTGATCAAAGGTTCCAGAAAAAATAAAAACTTTAGGGATATCCTTTTTAGCAGTTTTTGAGATTTCAAATAAAAGCTTTATTGAATAAATCATGCTTAAAAATTTGGGTCTAAAATCTAATCCCCATTCTTGTATCATGTGGCCTTCATCAATAAGAATGTTTTTTAGGTTTCCTTTTCTTGCACACTTTTTAAGAGCTTTATTGATATGTAAATGTTCAAAATAATCAGGAGACAATATAAGAAACAAATTCCTACCCTCTTCAATTTCTTGAATAACTTGATTTTTTTGAGTTTCAAAATTTGCTGAATACAAAACTCTCACAGAAGTTTCAGGATTAACCTTCTGGAAATAGTTTTTTGCACGCTCATACTGATCTTGCTCTAGCCCTATTGTGGGCAACACAAGAACTGTGACTCCGGAATATTTTATAGACAAATGTGTGAACCACCCAATAAGCGTTTTACCAGAGCCTGTTGGTAGATTTATAATACTGCAATCACCTGGATGTGCATTTGCTGCCTGAGATAGACTAAATTTTTGCCCAAAAGATTTATATGATTGTATTCCTAATGAATTTTTCATATTTTCTTCAGTGGGTAATATTTTTTTTGATGCTAAATTTTTTTCTAAAAAGGTATCTTCGAATATATCGCCTAAGTTAACCTCATTTGATAAATCTTTAATTGATTCATTAAGTTTTTCGTAATTTACTGATAAAAATATTGACTTTTCTGTTTCACCATTTGCTATATTAAAAAAATAAAAAGGAAATTCTTTTTCTTCATAATTTGAAATAATTAATTTTTTAGAAATTTCTAAAGGAGCTTGTTCTCTGAAACTTAGTTGAAATAGTAAAGACAGGAGGTTGTTACCTTGTGATTCGACACCTTCAATTTGTATCTTACTTACTGAACTAAGTATTCTTCTCTCTAAATCATCGAAGTTACTATATTTTTCTGCAATTAAATTCTTTGTCTTTTCGTTATTAATATCTTTATTTGACTTTAGAATAGTTTTTAAATTCACACTATTTCCTTACCAGTTAAAATAACAAGATTGATTGCTATCAATTTGGTATCGTAATTACTGCTTTGGTTGTTTATTTCTATAAGCGAGTCATACTCTTTTTTTAATAAATCAATTGTTTTTTTTGAAATTAAATTTTTTCTTATTTTATAGATGTCTATTAAGTTTTTTACTTCACTAATTTTTTCATCTAGTTGATTCAAATTATTTTCAACTAAGTAATTTTTTTTCTTACTTATTAAGTTTGCCTCTTCGTCAAGATTGTTTTTTAATTTCTCCCATACCTTGTTATCAAAATACTGAGAAAGTAATGATTCAGAGAGTTCTTTATCAAAATATTTATTACTTGGTTTTGATGTATAGTCTCCAACTAAAAATTCATAAATAAAATCTTTCTGCTTTGAAATGTCAACCAACCCTTTTTTGGGATCGAATTGATACCAGTTCTCACTATATATTGGGGGGAAATAACCCTCGAGTGACGAGGCGGTTACATCCAAATTGTTAACTTCTTTTTTATCTTTTTCAAATGTATTGACTGTAGATAAACAAATAAACATAAGATCTTCTTGGCTTGCTTGACTCATTGATGTGGAAATTCTATTAATTGCTGAGAAATTATAAAGATTTATGTTTTTGGTATATTTGTAGATTAAATCAATAAATTTATCTCCATATCTATAAAGCCTCAAATTTCTTGGACCTTGATAATTAAGCAATTGCAATCTAGAAAAACTACCTGATGATTTTTTTTGCAGATCTTTAAGTAAATATTTTTCATAAAATTCTTTTAACACTACAGTTCCCAGACGGTTGAAAGAAACTCTTCCATATTGATCTTCTCTTGGTTGTTTTATGTACTCATGCCCAAGTAAAAAAATATCTTGAGTGCCTTGAATAAATTTGAAGAAAAATCCTAAATTTGATATCCATTTTTGTAAACCAAATTTATTTTTTTCGTTTTCAACATTTTCAAATTCAGCAATTTTTTTAAATGAATTAGAACTTGTTTCTTCTACAGAATCTATCAAGTCTTGTAAATCTATATTACGCTTTTCTTCTTTAAGTTTTTTGTCAATCAGTTCAGATAATTCATCAATATCCATAAATCCATATTCTAAAATATGTTCTGAGAATAACTTATTGGCCTCTGATAGGTTAAATTGCACTGAAGAGATTGATTTTTCAAACACACCGTAACCGTGCTTCAATATTTCTACCCAGTACCTTAAAACTTCATCGTTGTAAATAAATAATTCAACTGGTTCATAGTTTGTTTGTCCCTTCCACCTATCGAACCTTCCTAAAAGTTGCTCAACTCTAAGAGGATCGAAAGGAAAATCAATACATATTAGCCTTTCAACAAATTGTAAATTTTTTCCTTCTTCAATCGATGCATCTGCAAGCAAAACATGTGTAAAACTATCCTCGTTTGAAAACTCTAGAAAGTTACCAACAAGTTCTCCATCGTTTAAATCTGCTGTGTGAGTTGTAAAGTTAATCTTATCTTTTTTAACTAACAACTTTTTTAAATACTTTATATTGTCTGTATATTGTGAGTAAACAACAGTTTTGTCTTTTAAATTTTCTAAAACTTTATCTATAATCTCTTCAAATAGATCATTGTTTAATTTCGGAATAATGTCATTTATGACAATTTCTTCACCTTTTATTATTTTTGCTGGTTTGTTGTAGATCAAAGAAGTTGATGGATGTATTCCAATTTCATTTTTTACTCTATCATTAATAAAGGCACTACGAACTAGGTTAGATGAACAAAGAGCATCCAGGGTGAACTGGATAGTTCTTATTTTATTTTTTTCTTGGAATTCAAGTTCTAGCCATCTCTCAATATCGCTTGTTATAGAACTCTTTTTTGCACCAAAATATTTAGGTGGTTTTCTTCCAATTGTTTTATAATTTGGATTTTTTTTATTGGATCTTTTATTTCGAATCATTCGTCTGTTAATTTTGTAAAACTCTTTTAAATAAAAAACTAGAGCATCTCTGACAGATTCAAAGTCAGTTTCATTATTATCACTTATTTTTTCTTTTATATTTTTGTCAATATTTTTTAGATACAAATCTGGTTTAGATAAATTCGATGTCAAAGAATCTACAACATTGCTTAAGTCTTCAAAATCAATTGCAGAATTCAGGTTTCCCAACAATCCACCTACAGTGTTTCTAAAATTTACTAATTCAATAAATGCTTCTTCTTCTTCCAGATTAAAATTTTCTGGATCTATTAAATGCATCATCTTTAAGTACTCTTTTTCATTTCCAATTGGTGGAGTTGCAGATAGCAATAAAAGTTTTTCAGTCTCTAAACAAACTTTCTTAACTTTCTTAAATTGTGATTCACTCAAATGTATAAGTCTATGTGACTCATCAATAACTACATAGCTATATTTATTGAATTTAAAATCTTTTATTTCTTCAAAAGTTACAAATGATATGTTTAATTTTTCAAGATCCAATCCAATTTTGTTTTTTAATTCATCAACCCATTGAAGTCGAATGGGTTTTGGAGTAATTATTAAAATTTTCGAGCTTTCTTCTTCATAGATATGTTGTTTAAGTATTAGTCCTGCTTCAATAGTTTTACCCAACCCTACTTCGTCAGCAAGTAGGTACCTCTGAATTGGGTCTTTTAATACGGTTGAAACTGTTTTAACTTGATGTTCATAGATTTCTACAGGTGTAGATAGTAATGTAGCAATACCATCTGAGGAACGAGCTTGCCCACAATAGTTTTTTAAAAATTCAATTTTACTAAGTACGGATTTGTATCTCTCTGGAGTCATGTCAAAAAAGTCAGACAATACATGGTTATCCCTTCCTGATCTAATGTGAATATTTTCTAAACTAAGAGGCGTAATAGGAGTTTCACTTGACTCCCACACCAACAGATCATTAGTTACTTCATCAATGAAGAGAAAAAGTCCTGACTTCCAAATATCGCTGCTTTCATCTAGCCAATACACTTTTTCTTTTTCCTGTAAAGGTATTTGCTTGTATTTATTAGTGACGTTAGATAATGGGTTTACCTCTATGTCGCTTTTATTGTGGAAATATGTAATTGTTTTTTCTTTAGAGGAATATTTCCCAATTAACCCTTCTTCATTTTTGAGAAACATACTCATATATTACTATTAGGTGATGACAGAAAAAAATAGTTTTATAAACTCAGTTGTGATAAGTCTCTCTGGTGGTTTGGACAGCACCAGTTTGTTGATCCACTTTTTAGCAAAAAAATATAAAGTTTATGGTCTTTCTTTTGATTATGGCCAAAAACACAAAATAGAGTTGGAGCGTTTACAAAAAAATGTTGACTACCTAAAGAGCAAAAACCATTCAATTGAGGTAAAAAATATTGATATTAGTGACATGAAAAAACTTCTATATTCATCTTTAACAACTGATGAATTGGAAGTTCCTGATGGATCATATGAATTAGACAATATGGTATCAACAGTAGTGCCTAATAGAAATATGATTTTCTTTTCTCTTATTGCATCATATGCACTCTCTCTTTCAAAAGAGCAAAATACAAAAGTTGAGATTGCGCTTGGAGCTCATAGTGGAGACCACGCACTATATCCAGACTGTACTCCAGAGTTTTATACTAAAGCATTTGCTGCTTTTGAAGAAGGCAATTGGGGTAGTGAAAAAATAAGTTTAAATATGCCGTACATAAACAAGAATAAATCAGCAATTGTAAAAGATGCACTAAATTCATGTGATGAACTAGATTTAGATTTTTACCAAGTAATGAGTAATACATTAAGCAGTTATGAACCTGATGCTGATGGAAAGTCAAGTGGTACTACTTCTACAGATATAGAGAGAATTTTAGCTTTTCATGACAATGGGTTAACAGACCCAATTGAATATACATCTTCATGGGAACATGTTTTAGACCTCGCTTTAAAAAGTATTAAATAATTGTTTCAAACTTTTTTTTAGTTTTTTTTGGATTACTGTATTGTCATGAATAAAAATATAGGTTATGCAAGTTTTATTGGTTACATTTCAACAATCTTTTTGGCAAACTGGGCAATTGCACGATTTGGATTTGTGTCAGTAGGTTTTGGATTACTAGCTCCGGCCGGGGTCTACTTTGTTGGACTAGCTTTTACATTAAGAGATACAACTCAGAGATTTTTGGGAAATAAGATGGCAATCGTTGCAATTGTGATTGGTGCCGGATTATCTTACTTTGTCAGTCCAGAGTTTGCTTTAGCTTCAGGAGTCGCATTTTTGGTAAGCGAATTTGCGGATTTTGCAATTTATACACCTTTGTCTAAAAAGAACTGGTTAGCATCTGTTGGATTGTCAAATACTGTTGGAACGATTGTTGATTCTGCTTTATTTTTATATTTAGCTTTTGGATCTTTAGATTTTATTTCAGGTCAGATAGTTGGTAAATTATGGATGACTGTGCTTGCAATAATTATTCTTATTCCAATTAGAGACAAATTAATTCCTAAAGATTAATTTTGGAGAGAGTTTATATCATTTAGATAGATACAGTAATTACAGTTTTCTGTGTATTCAGGAATAGTATCTTGATCAAGTAATTGTTTAATGTTATTAATTGAGTCTTCTATCCAGTTACTATTGCCTTCATATTTTAGAATTGATACTTTGAAAGATATCTCATTATTAAAACGATCTTTTGATTTGTCTCCATTGCAGTAAACAAAATACCCAGCGTTTGAAACGCTGTATTCATTTTTTCTTAATAACCATTGATAAATATCCATTTGTCTTCTGTATCCAACTTGCCAATCTTCATTAATTGTTACTTCTGAATTTTTTGAAGTTGACTTGTAATCTACAACAATTAACTCCTCTGTATCAAGGTCTATCCAAATATCATCAACTGCTCCTGTGATAATAAAATTATTTTTTTCATCAAAATACTGAACACCCTTAAAATTTTGCCTCCAGTCATAAAGGTTTTCATGTTGATAAGGTAATACATTTTTATCTAAATCTCTCATGTATGGGTGTTTTTCTTTAATTGATCTGTAGTAATCAAATTCTTTCTTTAATAACTCATCAACAGCTGAATTTATGTTAAATGGAAATCCTGGAGGTTGTGAAACTCCTAATTTTCTATCAATATAAAAGCATCTTTGACAGTTCATAAAAGATTCAATTTTTGATCGACTTAATTTGAATGGTTTTTCGCTTTTAGAATCATATAAATTTTTAGTTCTTTTTGACACATTATTCCTTAAAATTTTTTTGAATTTAATTCAATTATAATATTTATTTTATTGCAATCTTTGAGGTGTTTAATTCAAATAACTAATTAAAAATATGATTCAACTTTTTTGCTTTTGAAATATTACTATCACTTTTTCAAATGATAATTAATTCATTATTTCTATGGTCTGGTAGTAACAATAATTGTTGGATTTTTTACACTAAGATTACCAGCATCATCGTAAGCGATAACTTCTAATTCGTAGGTCGTATTTCTTGTTAGTCCATCTAAAAAGATTGAATTATTGTCATTTATTCTTTTATATTCAGCAACTTTAGTTCCATTTAAGTAGAAATAATACCCAGCAACATTTACATTATCATTAGCAGCAGGCCATAAAACCTCAAAATAATACCTTGTGATATTAGCAACTTTTATTTCAGTGTAAGGATAATTTGGCCATGTTGGAGGTTCTTGGTCATTATTGTATCCCCACGTAATATCATCTAGATACAACGGCATATTTGAAGTTATTTCAAATTTTTCAATATTTTTAGAAAATTTATACGAAAAATCCCAATAGTTTTGTGCATTTGATGCATAGCTATAATTTATACTCTCGACATTAATTACTTCTGATGTGCTGTCTTGAAAAAATACTTCTACTTTTGCGTTGTATAGATCGCGCCAAGTTGAGGCAATTCTCATTTTAAGAATTGTTGCATTTCTATCTGTAGGAAGTTGAAAACCATATGTTCTATTAAGTGTTCTATAAATATTAAGATTAAGTGCTTTCCCAGATAACTTATTGCTTGAATCATAGTTAGTATCAATTCTGTAATCTCTACAAGTAAATTCATCATCGGTACAAATCTCATAAAATGTAAGCATTGAATTTACTTCAAAGTTATATGGATAAGATGCTGTACCTGACCAACTTTGAAAATCTTCTTTTTCCTGATAGTTTACTGGCAAGGTAGTAGTAGTTGTTGGTGGAACGGTAGTAGTAGTTGTTGGTGGAACGGTAGTAGTAGTTGTTGGTGGAACGGTAGTAGTAGTTGTTGGTGGAACGGTAGTAGTAGTTGTTGGTGGAACGGTAGTAGTAGTTGTTGTAGCACTGGATCTTTTTGCAAATATAACTGCATTACTAATTGCTGCATGAAGACCATAATATGTCGAATTTAAACCATTAAAAATTTGTCCTGTAGATATTAAAACTAACTTGCTCTCGAAGTTGTATTCAACAGAAACATTATTACCAAAAAGAACAATTTTTGCATCTTCATAATTATTTAAACTACGCCCGAATTCTTGTGTTTTACATTTAATATTCGGCTTTAATATAAAAACTTCATTTAAAATATATGAAAATTCCTCTTGCTCAAATACATATTCACATCCGTTATACAAGATATATGAAAATTTTTTTATACCTACACCTTCTACAAATATTTCAACTTCTTCACCATTACCTACTACTTGTTTGATTGATGTCAGCAATGGCCATTCTTCTTTGTAGTTTTTCATTAATTCTTTATTTTTGAATATATTTATACCCCTCATTACATAACTATTAGTAGTTTCTTCTATGATCACAGAAGAAGATGTTGTTGGAACTGTAGTAGTTGGTCTGAAGGTAGTGATTTGTGTGGTAGTAGAGTTTGATGATATATAATTTTCATTTTCATCTTCAGGAAATAAATAATCAATACCAGCACCAATAATTCTAAAAGTTAAATATATAACTCCTACAATTATTCCAACAGCTATAACGCTATAAATAAGGCCTGGGTCATCTTCATTTGTAGTTTCTATTTTTTCTTTTGTAGGCTCAGTTGTTGGTTTAGATACTGGTTTAGGTTTAGGTTTAGGTTTAGGTTTAGGTGTTGGCTTTGGTTTAGGTGCTGAAATCTTTTCTTTTTCAATCTCTTTTTCGCATAAAATACAAATTGATCTCAGACCATCAGAAAATCTTTTATCTTCATTAAAGTTTATTTTTAACTTGCGTCTTTTACATCTTCCACATTTCTTTTTAAATTCATCAATATCTGGTTTAGGTGTTGGTTTAGGTTTAGGTTTAGGTTTAGGTTTAGGTGTTGGTTTATTTCCAAATATTTCATCTATAAGTTCTTTCTCAAGTTTTTCAAATTCTTTTTTTCTTTGTGATGAATTTTTATTTTCTACCATTATTTAATCAGTTCCAATATTCGTATTCATCATCAATTAATTCTAGTTTTGAAAGTCTTGCAGTAATTGCTGACATTTGGCGTTGAAGTACTTTAGCTATTGCCTCAAACTCCAACTCTAATTCATCAAATAAATATACTAAATAATCTTCTTCATCGACTGTCCATCGGGCATAAGCTCTTTTATGTTCTTTTCTTATCTTCATGACCCTACTATCTGAAGATGGGGATGGTAAAGGAAAATTCCTTTTTGAATATTCTATTTCCTCTTGAAGGTCGTAATCAATAGCCTCATAATCATCATCGGTAGATGTATTATTTCTAAAAGTTTGTCGATTATCTAAATTGTCTCTTTGTGAATCAATTATTTTGTGACCACTATTTTCTAAATATGATAAAAAGTCTGAATATTTATCAATTAATAACTGATACTCAATTCTTTGATCTCCTTCAGCAATTGATAATCTATTGAACCATAAAGATAATTGATACTTTGCTTCATCTATTTGTGAGTTTATTGAGCCACCAAAGTTAATATCTAAATCAGAGAAATCTTGTTCATCCTTTTTTATATTTATATTTTTTAACTTATCAAGTTTGATTTGTTTAATTGTTTGAAAGTTTACATCGATATTTTCAGCAATTAATTCTAAAATTTTAAGTTCTTCATTGTCTATATTTCCATCCGATATAGCAACTGAGTAAAGAGATTTAATCAAAGCAACTTTCTCTAAATACTCAAAATTATTGTTTATTTGAATGACCAATCCTGAAAAAGTTATATTGTTTTTTTGATATTCCATTATTGAATATTCAATAATTCCATTTACTTTGCCTCGAGGCATGCTTCCAGGCGCAAGATCTGTAATTGCTTTTTTTTCTTCTGTGGTTAATTTCCCATCTGCATTGGACAACAGAACAGCAAAGTTAACAAATATTCGATACAATTCTGTATCAAAATCTACTGAGGTTCGATCAAAATCAATCTCAAAATGTTGTTCTTGATTATTTTCTGTAATTTTTTCAGGAGAATCATCATTTTGTGGTTTTATGCCTCGCACCTTTACCAGCTGTCTAATTTTTGCTTTGTCAGATCTTCCTGTTGTCGAAAATATTTGTGACTTTTCTTTAATGGTATTGTCTATTAATTCAAATAATGCCTTATTTGGATCTTCTTTTATATTCTCAAATAATGCACTTTCTTTATATTCTTTAATAATTGAACAACGAATAAGAAATTCTTCATTGGTGAAGTCTTTATTTGACAGGAATAGGGTGTTTAGAAATAATTCAAACTTATAGAATGTTTCTTCGACTTCCTCAATAAGTTGACTGTGAATAAAAAAACGTTTAATTTTATTAGTTGTCTTGTCTACTACATAATTTTTATTATCAAGTTGTCGTGAGACCTCTACTACAACAAGATCATCGAGTGGGTTAAATTCTAAATTGTGAAAAAATACTTCTATATTTCTATATGCTTGGCTTGTGTAATCGCTACCTTTAAAAACAATTAAACTTAAATCGTTTTGGTTAGACAATTTAAAGTACTTCTATATCCTCGACACTATTTGACTTTGAAAATTTATTCATATCTAATTTTACTTTTTTAGATACTCCAGATCTCTTTTCTTTAAATTCGCAATTCATAATCTGGTTATCGTCATATGAATAAGTTACCTCACTAGGATCTCCTGCTAAAACATCTATTGGGTTTGATAATTCAAGGTCACCTTCCCAAATTACTCTTACAAAATCAATGTTTTCTTCAGGCACGATTGATTCTGTAATTCGAATTCGAACCGACTCTTGAAGGTTTTGAACAACATAATACGTGCTCGTATAAGAAGTTGGAATAGAATCCCCTTTGTAAATAAGTGTTGAATTTACATATTCATAATCCAAATTTAGAACAACAGTTCCAAAACATTTATTAGAGATTTCCTTAACTTGTATTTTAGAAATACTCATCTTCCCTGCTTCACTTAATTTAGATTGATCACCTTTAATACCGGCATATAAAGCTGCGCCTAACGCAACAACCTCATCTGGATTAACCGACTGTACGGCCTCTTTGTTAAAAATTTCAGCAACGCTTTGCTTGATTAATGGAATTCTTGTTGAACCTCCAACTAAATACACATCTGAAATGTCATCAAAATCTAAACCTGCATTTTTTACAGAGTTTTCTACAGTAACTTTTGTTTGTAATACTAAGCTTTGTATGGCTTCATTAAATTCATCTCTTGTAATTTCAATAATTTCTTTTCCAACTTTTACTAACGTTCTTTCTTTACTTGTTAAAGATCGTTTTGCTTTCTCGGCATGAGTTAAATTAAAATCTAAATCATCTATTTCTTCATCCGAGACATTTTTATATTTATCAACAATGAGATCGTACAATAATTTATCAAAATCATCCCCACCACATTTTTGAATACCATCAGAATTTATTACTGAAACATCGTTGTTTTTAACTTTTATTATTGAAAAATCAAACGTACCACCGCCTAGGTCATACACGGCATAAACGCCATCTAAAGCTTCTTGATTTAAAAAAGAATAATAGAGCGCAGCAGCAGTAGGTTCATTAACAATATAATTTACTTTTAACCCGGCTAAGTCTCCAGCTTTTAATGTTGCTTCTCTTGCCTCATTAGGAAAATTGGCTGGTATCGAGATTACAACTTCTTCAATATTTCCCAATACGTCTTTTGCATCTTGAACTAACTTTTTTAATACAAAAGAACTTAGTTCTGAAGGCGTATATGAATTTGAACCAAGTTTAAATGTCTTCTCGGTATCGTGCATCTCTCTTTTAAAACGGGCATGTGCTTTGTCCCTGTCAAACCCCCATGTTTCATATGCCCAAGTACCAACTTCTATAACTTCTCTTTCTTCATACTCTTGTAATGCAACAACGGAGGGTGTAATGTTCTCTCCATCTTTGTTTGGAATTACTTGAGGTCTACCAGTATTATCTATATACGCAATACAGGAATAGCTAGTTCCTAAATCAATACCAACAAATGAACTCAATTTTCCTCCTTTTCAAATTTATAGATTTTTGCCACCGCCTGTTGAATGAACTCAACAGATCCATCATCAAAAGTAACTTTATAACCATCTTTAACTGCTTGTGCAACATATCCATTTTGATTATTTTCATCAGTTGGAATTGTTTCAGTATGTGCTGCAACACCATCTTGTTCTCTGAAATCGACGTCTAGCACTGCTGTAAATCTCTCAATATTTAAATCGCTAATTAAAAATTCTATATAATTTTTAAGGTTGTTAAGATTCTTATCTTCTTTGTTTTCAATCACATTATTCACCAGATCTTGCAAATCAATAAGGTTGTCAAAATATTTTTTTAATACTGATTTTTCATACCCTTTTTGATATTTTTTTAATTCTTCTTCTTTTTGAGTTAGTTCAGAATTTAATCCAACAAACAATTCTTTCATTGAACTTATTTCTTTTGAGAGAGTGTCGATTTGCATGTTTAATTCATTAATTTGTGAATTGTATTGTTTTAAATGCTTAGACATTACAGTTGATAAATTTGATAAGTCAGGATTTAATTTCAGGTCCTTTTTTTTACCAAACATACTTAATCATAAAATTTTTCAATTTATTTTTCAATTAAAAAAATGTCTCATTCAGTAAATACAATAATAGTGTGCATAAAAAAATTGTTTATATTGACATGGATAACACAATAGTTGATTTTCCATCTGGAATTTTAAAATTATCTAAAAGTGACCAAGAGAAGTTTAAAGGCCGGGAAGACGAACATCCAGAAATCTTTAGCCTTATGGAGCCATTAGAAGGTGCAATTGAAGCTATTAAAAAACTTGACGATAACTACGACCTATATATCCTATCAACCGCACCTTGGGAGAACCCAAACGCTTGGAAGCACAAACGAGAATGGATAGAAAAGTACTTTGGTGAAGGAGAAGAAAATATTTTTTACAAAAAAGTCATTCTTTCTCACCACAAGAATTTAAACCGAGGGGATATCTTAATAGATGATAGGCCAAATAATGGCGCTAAACACTTTAAGGGTGAATGGATACATTTTGCAACAGATGATTATCCTGACTGGGAATCAGTTATAAAATATCTCATTTAAAATTTATATATCGTTAATAAACGTATCTTGAAAACTCTGTCTATTGACTAACTCAACAACACCACTGCTTGTAACTGCAACAACTCCAGATTTAGGAACACGGTTATAGTTACTTGCCATAGCAAAGGTATATGCTCCAGTTGATGTAGACATTAAGATATCACCAGAGACCGTATCTCTTGGTAACATTGCCTCTTTTACTAAGAGATCTCCACTTTCACAGTGTCTTCCAGAGACTGCATGAATAATATCATCTCCTGATTTTCCACCAGAGATATTAAAGAGTTTATGTTCACTACCATATAATGCTGGCCTTGGATTATCTGACATACCACCATCCACTAAAATATAAGGTTTCTCACCTCTGTCATCTTTAATAGCACCAGCAGAGTACAAAATAACTCCTGGATTATTCACCAATGCTCTTCCAGGCT
>Ga0255761_10003607_pt1 | contig 13983 bp, 13 predicted proteins | sample 071ome_29_FD_179961 | JGI IMG/M metagenome (GOLD analysis project Ga0255761, IMG submission 179961) | Coastal salt marsh microbial communities from the Groves Creek Marsh, Skidaway Island, Georgia - 071407BT metaG (version 2) | ecosystem: Environmental > Aquatic > Marine > Intertidal zone >... | reverse complement strand
ATCGCCGTACGGTGGCTTGGGAAGAACTTCCTCGGCGATGGCGCAGCCGGTTCCGTCGGCTGGGACCGGGATGTCCTCAACGGTGTCGGCATAGCGCACACCGAGGACTGCCCCCGCGAGCAAGCCTCCAAAAATCAACGCGAGGACCACCAACCACCAACGCATGATGCCGAGAAGTGGGCTTGGTTTTTCAGTTCTCGTTTGAACGAGATTGCTGATGTCGGGCTTTTTCAACCGTCTGCCAAGCGCCACCGTTGTGAGCTTCAAGGCCGGCTTGTCGCAGCATCTTGGCGGCCTTCCCAGAACGCATGCCGCTGGCGCAGCAGGTGATGATGGGCTTCCGTTGCTTCTTCAGGGATGCCGTTTTGGAGGCCAATGAAGCGAGGGGAATGTTTCGGCTTTCTTTGCCGTGGCCGTTACGGTACTCGCCTGGTGTTCGAACATCAACGATGATGGCGCCTTGAGCCAACAGTTCCTCTGTGTTGGGACCACCACCACCAAATAATTTCTTCAGCCAGCCGAACATGCACTCGCCTCAACCGTAAACGACGGGCATGCCGGCATTTTTCCATCCCGTGATGCCCGATTCGAGTTCGATGAGATTTGTGAAACCCAGATCCTGGAGCGTCTTCGCCGCATCTTGTGAGCGGTTGCCGCTTCGACAATAAAGCAGAATGAGCGCATCCTTATCGCTTGGGAGTTCGTTTTCCCGACTCTCGAGTTCGGTGTGTGGAATCAGGGTTGCGTTTTCAAGATGGCCGTCTTGTTCCCACTCGGAGGCCGTACGAACGTCGAGGAGAAAACCCTCCGGGTGGTCGTTGATGGCTTCGTTAAAGCCGTCGACGTCCACGCGCTCCCAAGCGGTAGAACCGCCCAAGCAACCGGAGAGGAGAAGAAACACCATGAACAGGAGAGAGCGACGCATTGTGCAGGCCTCGAGGCGCCGTTTTTTTATCTTGTTGGAGGCAAGCCAACCTCCGAAAAGGCGTTTGAAATGGAAAGAATAGCCTATTATGAGCGTATAAATGACTATATATTGCATCAAAGAACCGTGGCAGTGGAGATGATACTATGAACAACAAGTTCCTGACTCTAATTTTGGCCCTAAGCTTCGTTTCGGCAGCCCTCGCAGGCTGTACAAGCAACGAAGACGACACTGACGATGACACGACGACCACCGTTGAGACGGTCAAAATCGGGTTCTTGAACCCGTTGACCGGCCCGCTGGCACAAGATGCTGCTGGGTTCACCTACGGTGCTACGGAGGCCATCACTGACCTGAACGCGATGCAAAGCGACATCGTGTTCGAACTCGTCGAAGCCGACTCCGGCTGCGACGGTACGGTCGGTGCTGCTGCGGCCCAAACCGTCCTCGACGCCAACGTCGTGGCCGTTGCAGGTGCTGCGTGTTCCGGCGCTTCCATGGCCGCCAACGCCGTTCTCTCGGCTGCTGGCGTGAACATGATCTCCTACGCTTCCACCAACCCAGGTCTGAGCGACGCTACCGCTTACCCCAACTTCTTCCGTGTCGTTCCTAGCGACGCCATCCAAGGACCAGCCGCTGCTGCCATGATGGTCAGCGCTGGCGTTGAGGCTCCAGCCCTCCTCCACATGACCAACGATTACGGCTCCGGCTTCGCTGACGCCATCGAGGGTGCATGGGAAGGCGACCTCTGTGCAAAGATTGGCTACGCTGAAACGGCGACCGACCTCTCCTCTGAGATCACCCAAATCGCCGACGCAGAGTGCGACGCTGTCTTCATGGTCTCGTACGTGACCGACGCTGCGCTCATCATCAACGAAGTCAGCACGCAAGACTTGGACATCATGATGTTCAGCGGTGACGGCCCAGCAGGCGAGGGCTTGCTCGAAGAGTTGACCGATGACATGGCTGCTGACGGACTCGCCGTGACGGCTCCTGCTGCAGGAACCTCCTACGGCGACTTCGAAGCCCGCTACGACGCCTCCAACGTTGGAAGCATCAAGCAATACGTCTTGACCTCCTACGACGCTGTGAGCATCATCGGTAAGGCCTACATCGCCGACTCCACCGACATGGATTCCTCCATCCGCTCCGTGGGTACCAACTACGAGGGTGCCAGCGGCTTGCACTCCTTCCTCGCCAACGGTGACGTGGGCGGCGCAGGATACGACATCTGCTTCTACTCCGCTGGTGCTGCTGAAGACGGTGAGTACGGTTGCCACGGCAGCTGGAACGTCGCTGACGGCGTTTCCTACGACTGGGGCGACGAAGGCACGAACATCAAACTCGGCTTCATGAACCCGTTGACCGGACCACTCGCTCAGGACGCTGCTGGCTTCACCTACGGCGCCGAGCAGGGTATTGCCGACCTCAACGCCATGGGCGGCTTCTGGGGCTACTCCTTCGAACTCGTTGAAGTGGACTCCGGTTGCGACGGTACCGTTGCCTCCTCCGCTGCTCAAACCCTCGTTGACTCGGGGGTCTGGGCCTCCGGTGGTGCTGCTTGTTCCGGTGCATCCATGGCCGCCAACTCCGTTCTCTCGGCTGCTGGCGTCCCCATGATCTCCTACGCTTCCACCAACCCTGGCCTCAGCAACGCAAGTGCTTACCCTGACTTCTTCCGCATCGTCCCCAGCGACGCCATCCAAGGCCCCGCTGCCGCTGACATGATGGCTGCCATGGGCGTCACCAACCCCGCTGTGCTTCACATGACCAACGACTACGGCTCCGGATTCGCCGACGCCATCGAAGACGCATGGGAAGGCGACTTGTGCGCAAAGATTGGATATTCCGAAACCACCACGGATGTGAATAGCCAAGTCTCTGAACTTGAATCGCTAGACTGCGATGCTGTCTTCATGGTGTCCTACGTGACCGACGGCGCCCTCATCCTCGAGGCCATCTCGGGATCGTCGCTCGATGTTATGCTGTTCAGCGGTGACGGACCTGCCGGTCTTGGTCTTCTCGAAGAACTCAGCGACGACGTCGCTGCAGACGGTCTCTACGTGACCTCGCCTCGTGCTGGAACCTCTTTCGGTGACTTTGAGGCCCGCTACGACGCATCCGGTGTTGGCAGCATCAAGGCCTACGTCCTGACCTCCTACGACTCGATCATGATGCTCGGCCAAGCAGCTGTCATTTGCACGATGATGGCGGACGAAGGCATGGAATTGACGCCTTCCGATTGCATTGGCTTTGTTGGTGACGAGTACGAAGGCGCAAGCGGTCTCCACACCTTCTTGGAAAACGGTGACGTTGGCGGCGCAGGTTACGACATCTGCGGTTACACGGCCACCACGACCGACGACGGCGTGTACGAATGCACCAAGTACTGGACCGTTGAAGACGGTGTCCAGGACGCTTGAAATCCGAGTGAAGTTCACTGAACTCCACCTTTGCCTCCCTTGCAAGGGAGCGGCAGAGCGGAGCCTAGGTGAGCAAGGTACGTGAGTCCATGGAAAGCGTTCGAGAACGGTTGGGGGAACTCTCCCGTCTGCAACGGAGGTTGCTGGTTGCGGCCATCGTCGCGCTCGACGCCATCCTTGGCTTGCTCTACCAGTCCGGTATCAGCAACGGCATCGATGCCGTGTTGGGGGGAAACATTCCCAACGACATGGTGTGGTTGTCGCAATCCCTCCAACTCATCTCCATGGGGTTTTTGCTGGTCAAGGTCGTCTTCGACGATCTCGCTTCCGGATGGCTTCGCTCGGGACTGATGGTGCTCTCGCCCCTCTTTTTGCTGCTTGTGGTGCTCTTTACCATCGAGTTGCTGATGAAGGGGCTTGAGACACAGGCGACGATTTACTTCAACCTGTCATCCATCGGTTTCAGCACCTTAACCTGGTCTTCGACATACTTGGCCATCGCCGTTGGCTGTACGCTCACGTACAGCGTTCAGCGCTACGGAAACTTCGCTCAAAGCGAGTTTTTCATGCTTGGCATGTACGTGGCCGTGATGTTGACGTGGATGGATTTCTTCTATCCCCTCCACGCAACCCCCAAAGACGGGGTCCTGGTTTGGTCGCTTCTGGTTTGGACGTTGATTGGCGCTTTTGTCCTCACGGGCATTGCAGGGGTCATCATCGACCGTTTGGTGTTCCGAGGTTTCCGCGATCGCAAGTCCAACACGGATGTGATGATGATCGCCTCGTTGGGCGTTGCGCTCGTTCTCCGAGCCATTGTTTACCTTCGGTTTGGCGCAGGGACCAAGTTGTTTGAACCCGACGTTGATTGGAGAATTGCTCGTGAACAGCGCTTTGAAGCCTCCACCGTCCTCACCAAACTCAATCTTGGTGACCGTTCGTTGGAAAGCGGTGAAGTGTATCGTTATGGGGCCTGTGAACAAGTGGGGACCGACCCCGATACTGGAGCTCCGGTCTACGAGAAAATCACGACCGAGGGGTCAGCACCGCTCGCCGACGTGTACAACGTTGGTGGTGACTGCGTAACGGAACTCACGGCAAATTACACCTACTATAGCGCAGCCATGCCGTTTGTGATTTTTGCATCGGTGGGGTTGCTTCTCTTGTTGTTGACCAAGACCCGTCTCGGACGTCGCATGCGGGCCGTGGCCGATAACCCGGAACTCGCCGCATCTTGCGGTATTAACGTGGAACGGGTGCACATGACGAGCGCCTTCCTCTCGGCAGGGATTTCTGGCATTGGTGGTGCTATTTTCGCCATGACCATTCGCTACAGTCCCGAAACGGGGTTCACCCTGCTGTTGCCCGCCTTTGCCGTGATTGTTCTGGGAACCATCGGCTCCATTCCGGGCGCCGTTGTTGGTGCCCTGATCATCGGCTTTGTTCGGTCGGTTTCTTCGCCGATTTTGATGGGAATCGGGACGCCTCTTGAGCGTTCGAATTATGCCAACCTCGCCGAAGTGATGCCGTACGTACTCATCATTGCGATTTTGCTCATCATGCCGAAGGGCATCGGAGATGCATACGATCAGTGGAAAATCAAGAGGATTCGCCAACGGGCAGAGGATGATTTCACCCCGAATCCAAAACGTTCTGCGGTGATCGGTATCTTCGCCGCTCCCTCAGGGCTTCACCACTTTAGCATGCGAAACTCCATCCGTGGACAACGGTATCTGTTGACCACGGCGATGGCCTACATCGTGTATCGCTTCAGCGGCTTTGTTCGGGAACATTCGATTGCCGAGGATGGAATTTTTGCCATGTTGACGGGCGGTGACGACGCCATTCGTCTCGCCCATGCACCACAATCGCTCTCGTTAGCCGAACAGGAGCAGTGGCTCTGGCTCATGCACGGTGAAGAATTGCTCATCGCTTTCCTGGCCAACATCGGCTTCCTCCTGTGGCCAGCCGTACCGCTTGTGCTGTACCTCCTCGCTTGGAGGGAGGCCTCGTACACCCTGCGTGACCGGGAACAAAAGCCCGATGAACGACTCCCCAACCTCCTGAATGCATTCTCGGCCAAACGCCATCAATGGGGGACGACGCTTGGCACGAAGTGGAAAAATTTACTTGAATTCGTTGACGATAAAACGGCGGTCATCGGCCAATTTGCTGGCAAAAAGCAGTCGGCAGCCTCCGCCTATATCAGGGAAAAAGTCGATTTCAACCATCGGGACCTCTTGGCGAAATACAAGATGGCCTACGGGCGAGAAAGCGAACGCGGTTCTTGGGTTTTGTTTGCCCTCTTGGCCGTCGTCATGGCGCTGTTCATCAGTTGGTTGCCGGTGGCGGATTCCGACCAAGCTTCCTTCGTCAAGGCCCTCCAGGTCTCGAACGTCTTGGTCACCTTGGCAATCTTCACCATTCTGGCCATGTCGCTTAACCTCCACACGGGCATCACCGGTCAGTTGAACTTCGGTGTGATTTTCTTCGCCTCCATCGGGGCGATCACCGTCGGACTCCTTACCGCCCCCAAAGACCTGCACGGCTACGGTTGGCCGGTCATCCCCGCCGTGCTGTTCTCGATGTGCTTGGGTGCGCTTGCGGGATGGTTCTTGGCCTATCCAACGGCGAGGCTGCGAAGTGATTATTTCGCCATCATCACCATTTCCCTTGGCGAAATCGTCCGTGTCCTGTTGAGCGGTGAACCTCTGCTTCGGGCGGGCTCTTGGGGCAGCGCCGTGGGTATTTCCCGGTACACGCTCCCGTTGCAAGAATGGTGGTTCTGCGGGTCCGATGTGCCGCTTGACAGCAACGGGATTCCGTTGTCGGCGACGGTGTGCTCAAACACCGACGGCATCGATAGCATGGCCGTCACGGTCGGTGAATGGCTCAACCTCGGCCAACCGGCACCTTACCTGATGGTCCTTGCCTTCATTGGCGTCCTTGCTACGCTCTTTACGTGGTGGTTGCTCAACACCGTCCTCTCCTCGCCTTGGGGTCGCATCCTCCGGTCCATTCGGGAAGACGAAATGGTGGCCCAGCACCACGGTCACGATATTCTGCGGCACAAAGCCGCAAGTTTGGCCCTCGGGGCCGCCATCGCCGCCTTTGCTGGCGCCTTGTGGGCGTGGAAACTCAACGGTTTCCAACCAAGTTTCATGTCGCCTTCCAAAACCACCTTCCTGGTGTGGGCAGCGTTCATCATCGGAGGCGCTGGAAACAACCGGGGTATGGTGATCGGTGCAAGCATCATTGTGCTCATGGAGTTTGTTTTCAACGTCCTCGTGGCCGCCCAAGGCAGTTCCGACCTTCCGTTGAACGAAACCGCCGCAAGCATCGACGGTTGGTTTGAGTGGTTCGTGACCGAGACGGTCGAAGCGATGTGGATTTGTGTGGCCGTCATGGTGGTTGCCTATCTGTTGAGATGGCGTCCGATACAAGAGACCTTCATGCATTTCTCAATTCTCCTCGCCCTCGCCGCCGTGTTCTTTGATGAGCGTTCGATCGATGAGGTCTTCCTCAACGGAAACATCAGAGCAGGGATGGCCTACGTTAAAGTGCTGCTCGTTGGTTTGTTGCTGATTTTCTCCTTGAGATTCAACCCGAAGGGTCTGCTTCCAGAAGTGCCCTATCGCCCAGACCATCCAATGAAGGGGGCTGAGGAACAATGAAACCCTTGCTATCGGTCAAGAATCTGCGTAAGGAATTCGGCGGTTTGGTTGCGGTGAAGGACGTCTCCTTTGAGGTTGGTGAGGGAGAATTTGTCGGTTTGATCGGGCCCAACGGGTGCGGAAAATCCACGACTTTCAACTGCATCAGCGGCCTTTTGGAGAAAACATCAGGAACCGTCGAGGTCTTTGGCGTCGATGTTTCCGACAAGCGTCCTGACGAGATTCAGAAACTTGGCATGACGAGGACCTTCCAGCACACCAGACTTTGGAAAGACATGACGGTGATTGAAAATCTCCTCGTCCCTCCCCGAAAGCAATTCTCCCCCAATCCACTCCTCTCGTTGTTCCGGGGCCGTTCGAGGGCAGAGGAGAAAGAACGACTGTCCAAAGCCTTTGCCGTTTTGGACCAGCTTGAAGTTCCGCACATGGCTCACAACATGGCGGGTGAATTGTCCGGAGGACAGAGCAAATTGGTGGACATCGGCCGCTCCATGATGGGCGATCCACAACTGCTTTTGCTCGACGAACCGGTGGCGGGTGTCGCAGGGCCGTTGGCGATGAAGATTTTCAACAACTTGCGAAATCTGGTTGATACGACCGGTATTTCGGTGCTCGTGATCGAACACAACATGGACTTCATTCTTCGCCAAGGCGTTGATCGAATTGTCGTAATGAACGAAGGTGATGTGCTGATGGTCGGGACACCCGATGAGGTCCGCTCCAATCGAGCGGTCATTGAGGCCTACTTGGGCGCTGCAGGCGACGGGGGTGAGGAGGAATGACCCGGCTGCTGGACGTGAAGGGACTCAGCGGAGGATACGGAAGCGTCCAGATTCTGTACGATGTCGATCTCCATGTTGATGAGGGCGAATTTGTCACCATCATCGGTCCGAACGGGTGTGGGAAATCAACGTTCATCAAGACGTTGTTCGGCATCGCAACCTACTACGGCGGCGACGTCACCTATCGCGGCGAACGAATTGAAAAAATGCGAACGGACCAATTGGTTCGCAAAGGCATCGCCTACGTCCCTCAGGTCAACAACGTGTTTCCAACCCTTTCGGTTGAAGAAAATCTCCAGATGGGCGGGAACGCCCTGCCGAGCAACGTGCTCAAGGAGCGCATCGAGCGGGCCTTGACGATGTTCCCCGACCTCCGTTCCCGCGAACATGACTTGGCGGCTTCGCTTTCGGGAGGAGAACGGCAGATGTTGGCGATCTCACGTGCGCTTATTTCCGACCCATCCTTCCTGTTGTTGGACGAGCCAACGGCTGCTCTCTCACCGTTGTATCAACAACAAATCATCGAACGCATTGACAATTTGCGAAAGGAAGGCATCACCGTCCTCATCGTTGAACAGAACGCCCGCTTGAGTTTGGCTCGTTCGGACCGTGGGTACATTTTCGCCAGCGGAAAGGTCGTCCACACGGGCGACGCAGATTTCATTCTCAACGACCCCGAAATCGGCGAATATTTCCTCGGCAACCACGACGACCATTGACGACGAAATTCTTGGCGTAAATCACAGCCCCACAAAGGATATAACCACCTGTCAATGGCGGAAATCCATGAAGGGCATTGTGTTTAGGGAATTCATTGACATGGTTGAAGCCTCTTTCGGAGACGAGATGGTGGACACCATCATTTCTTCGTGCGACCTTGAGAGCGGAGGCGCCTACTCGGCCGTCGGTACTTACGACCACACGGAACTGGTGCAGATGGTCGTGGCTTTGTCCGGCCAAACCGGTGTTGAAGTCCCTACGTTGGTGGAAGCCTTTGGAACCTACCTCTTTGGGCGATTCCTTGAACTGTTCCCGGTGTTCTTCAACCACTCGACGTCGTTTGAATTCCTTGATTCCATCCACGATGTGGTCCACGTCGAGGTCCTCAAACTCTACCCCGACGCCGGCTTGCCCTCGTTCAACAGCTCCATTTCGTCGGACAAGAAGACCTTGCACTTTGAGTACCATTCATCGCGGCACTTCGCTGATTTGGCGGTCGGTTTGATGAAGGGGGCGTTTGCGCACTGGAAGGAAGATGTTGACATCGCCATCGAAGATCGAACCTCGGGCGAAGAGCAAGTGGTGATGTTTACTTGCACGCTGAACGAGTGACGGTGGCCTGAGTGGACATCTTTGAACTCGCAAAGCAGGCCAAAAAAAACAAAGCCGATGCAGATGACGACCCAACGGCTGTGATCGCTCGGCTTGAGCGGAAACTCGAGCGGGAGAAAAAAGCCCGCCTCACGGCTGAACAGACCATTGAAGAGAGTTCACGACGCCTGTACCTAGCCAACCAAGCGCTCGATGACTCCAACAACCAACTCGAATCGACCGTTCTTGAATTGAACGATACGATGTCAAAATTGACCTCTGCAGAAGTGAAACGTCAAGCGACCACGGCGACGTTAGTCGTGGCGTTGGTGCTCTTCATCATCAGCGAGTTTGCTATCGAACCCGAACTGGAGAAGTCCATCGAAAACACCTTGGTTCTTCAAATTTCAAAAGTCGGCATCTTTTCCTTATTGATTCCGTTCGAAATCATCGCTTCTCGTGTCATCGAGAGTGGCTTGACCGAATCCGGTGAAATCAACCGGATGATGTACCGGAAACTTTTGGAATCCGCTTACGACGATGGTATCATCACCGATATGGAGCGAAACATTCTGAATTCTAGCGCTGCTCAATACGGTCTTTCACCGCAAAAGGCGAGCGACCTTGAATCCGAAGTCAAGCGAGCATTGGGAATCGACCCCGTGGAACAAGACCTTTTGAACGGAGATGAGGAGGAGTAACCATGGGTTCAAGCGTTCGGTCAAATCAGCCCATGGGCTTCGTCAGGACGACACTTGACCCCTTTCTGTTCTGCGTCCATCACCTTGATTTGTACCCTGAAGGCAACGAGTTGATGGCTCCAGGCGAACCGCTCGTGGGCCGCCACATCGGTTCGGATTTTGATGAGGGAAACGACTGGAAGATGTACCATGGACGAACCGTACCGGGCTTTCCGGCCCATCCTCACCGGGGTTTTGAAACGGTGACCGTCGTGTTGGACGGTCTCGTTGACCACTTTGACTCGGGTGGGGCAAGCGGGCGTTACGGCCACGGTGATGTTCAATGGATGACCGCCGGTTCCGGTCTCATGCATTCCGAAATGTTCCCTCTGGTCAACGCCGACAAACCCAATCGTTTGGACCTCTTTCAGATTTGGATCAACCTTCCTTCCAAAGACAAAATGACCGAGCCCGGATACGAAATGATTTGGGCAGAAGAGGTACCTCATCTCCACCTCAACGGGGGCGATGTTCGCGTTGTCAGCGGTCGGTGGGGCGACACGGTTGCGCCCGCTGCTCCGGCCGCATCATGGGCAAACGATCCTGATCACGAAGTGGGTTTGTTCATCATCAACGTGAAGGCCGGTTCATCGGTTGAACTCCCCACCGCATCAGAGAACGTCAATCGCATGATGTACCACATCGACGGCGGCGTTGCGGACGTCGAGGGTCACCGGCTCCAACCACGTTACGGAATGGAACTTGTGGCTTCTGAAACGACGGTGGTTCATGCAGGGGAAGAGGATGTGCGCGTGTTGGTGCTCCAAGGAAAGCCCATTGGAGAGCCGGTGGTGCAACACGGGCCCTTCGTGATGAACACCCGAGAAGAGATCTACCAGGCCTTTTCTGATTTCCAACGAACCGAGTTTGGAGGTTGGCCTTGGGGCCCGAGCGATGCAGTTCACCCTCGGGGGGAAGGAAGGTTTGCTCAGATGGCTGATGGGCAACGGCTTGAGCCGACGTCGAATTGAGCTCCGTGTTCACGCTCCCTTCACACCTTTATGGGTAGTCAAGACCGTGTCGGCCTATGGTCGCCCAAAAAATTCCAATCGATTCCCTTGAACTTGAACACCACGAGCCCCAAAGAGCGGCGGCGGTGAAAAAGGCGCTGTCGTGGTGCAATCTTTTGTTGGAAGGCACATCGTGGACATCGGAAGTTGATGGAGGTATTTTTTCCCTTCATCGAACCATCAACGGACAGCGGGTGGAGGTTCTTCCCCTTGAGGCTGCGAGAATGGACCTTGGATACGAGACGGACTTTACCCAAGGCCACCTCCCCGTTTACTTGAACGGCGTTGATGCGTGTGTACGGGCTCGCCGTCGTCGGCCCCGCCCGCTTCACACCGATATGGTGGCGAGTCTTCTCTTGCTGCTCGGGAATGACGTGTTTTCACCGCTTGCCGTTCCAAGAACCCTTCATTCAATCCTCACCGATGAACAGCGTGCCGCCATACCTGCGAATGCTCCGAGGCAACGGTTTGAACCCGGACAACCGTCAACATCAGGGCGGGAGTTCCTTCCCGAGGAGGAGGTCAGCGCGCTGATCGAACGCAGTCCAGAAGTGATCTTTGAGGTCCAATTCGAAAAAAGAGACGGAACGTTGCGAAACATGAGCGCAAGGTGGGAGGTCGTTGAAGACCCGGAACACGACGAAACAGAACCTTCGCAGGACGTCGGTGTCTTTGCCTACAATCCAACCGATTACCACCTTCTCCCGGTGTTTGATGTCGTGAACGGCGGTTATCGGATGGTGGCCATTGACCGTGTCACCGGCATCACCGCCGACGGTGAAACCCACCGGACCGCATCGTTCGAAGGCGTTTGAGCTGTGCTTGGAAAACTCCGATGAGGGGAGCAACCGTGGTTTGCGACGCTGGGTTCTCGAATTCAAGCTTCAACGAAAAGGAGAAATCGGTGGTGTTGAAAGATTCGGCATTTCCTCCATCGGACGAAGATTGAAAAGCGGCTATGATGGAATGAAATTATGCAAGAAGGTGGACGGCCCCCTTCTCCGTTTTGGAATGAGGGCGGGGATGACAACCCGAATTTGTCCGACGAGCAAGAGGCGGAACAATACGGTTCGGTCTCACGAGAGCTGTGCTACGAGGAATACATGGAGAAGCAAACGACCTTGAATGCGGCATGGGATGACAAAATTCCCGATGACATGATCATGATGCGGTACGAAATTGAAGGTGCGAAGTACGTGTACATCGGGTGTACCGCCCTCTATCTCTTGATGACCTTATCTGACGGTGACGCAACGCCGATTTCGCCAATGCGCGAACAAATGTGGCCCCTTGCCATCGTTTTTTTCCTCGCCCTGCTTCATTTCCTCGTTTCTCGCCAATATCGAGAGGTACGCTGGCACGCTGAAGAAACGACGGCTGTGATCTATCACAAAGGCATCTTGGGAAAGGCGTCTTCCTTCGTCGCTTCGGCCACCAAACTCCAAGGAGGTGATGAACTGATCCTCAACTCGGAAACCCATTCATGGACGGAGCATGAAGGAAACCGGAAAAGCTCCACCAGTTATTGGATTGAACTTCATCGCAACGGACAACAACACGACATCTTCGGTGTCGATTGGAATCACCAACGCCAACTCATCGCAACCGTTGATTTCCTTCAGCAGAAAATTTTCAGTCTTGGCGATTGAGAAAGGTGTTGAAACGGTAAATGTGCTCCTCAACGTGAAATTCAGGCATAGCGGGAATCAACTCCGTGTGTATTGGCATTGAGGAGGTGCTCGTACCGGGAAACATTCAACAGATTGTCGTCAACAATACCCTCGAGTCAACCATTCAAAGGGTGCCCTTTGCTTGGAGGGGTAAGCAGTAGGCCCCTTGTATACACTTGTCATTGAGTCTAACCTTGTTTTTCTTGGAAGTTTTTAATGCAAAAACAGTATGGGATTTATCATGACTGATTCCATCGATGAGGGGGAATTTATTGATTTGTGCGAACAATGCGGGAAATGGGATCAAGATAATCACCTATGTCAGCCGAATAACGGAGAATATACCACTGTTGAGTGGAAAGCCATTCTGGAAACTAGAAAAAGGGTAGCACTTAGACAGGCGAGACTTGTTATTCAAGAGAGGAGAGCCCAAATCGAAGCAGAGGAAAATAAACTTAGAGAACTTGAGGCTGAAAGCCGAAGGAAACAACAACAGGGACTATTAGAAAAATTAGAAAAAAAATCAAGAAATCTCTTATTTGAAATTGAAAAATTTTGTGATCGAATTCGTATGGTTCTTCGAATTCCTCAAGGCGAACATGATAGTATTCCAGAACGGGAGGCCAAGAGGGATGAAGGTTTGATTAAATTTAAGCGAGATTTAGGGAGAATTCGCCATGAAACCAAAGAATTCTGTGATGAGTGGAATATGAATAATGAAATTGGGAAAGTTAGGGATCTCCATGATGAAATTGAGGAGTATTGTGATATCATTGAAAATTTGGAGCCTTGGCACCCCCCGTATCAGAGAGAAGGGGGAAAATGCAGCTGCATTGATTATCCCTCCATACAGTGCCCCTTGCACCCAGGAAGAAACTAATAGTCGATTTCCTCATCACAATGTCGACAAAGGATTTCGACCATGGTAGTTCTAGAATCTGCTTAGGAATAAGGGTTGAGCTGTTTTTCGATTCAAAGGGCCCCTTGTATACGCCCGTGAACACAACGCTACCCCCTGACCACCGACTGGATTGAACCTGCTGACCGACGCCCGTGCACGGACGACCATACCCTCCATTCGTGGGATTAAAATACCACACCGACTACGCAACCTCGAGTTCACTAGTGAACCCGGAGTTGAACACCATGAGCGTAGGCATTGAACCGTTGGCAGCGATGGTCCTTCTCGAGATCGAGAAGGCCCCCGAAACGACCGCAGGTGGCTTGTTGCTGCCTGAAGAAGCACGCGATGCGATGAACGTCGGTCGCGTGTTGGCCGCTGGCCCAGACGCGGAGCACGTCGCTAAGGGCGACCGCGTCATCTATCGAAACTACTCGGGCACCACCATCGAATGGCTCGGCATCGAATACCTCCTCATCAAGGAGGAAGACCTCCAAGCGAAGGTGACCAACTGAGGTGAGAACATGGCGAAGCAAATTGTGTACGGAGA
>Ga0255761_10003602_pt1 | contig 13996 bp, 10 predicted proteins | sample 071ome_29_FD_179961 | JGI IMG/M metagenome (GOLD analysis project Ga0255761, IMG submission 179961) | Coastal salt marsh microbial communities from the Groves Creek Marsh, Skidaway Island, Georgia - 071407BT metaG (version 2) | ecosystem: Environmental > Aquatic > Marine > Intertidal zone >... | reverse complement strand
ACATCACCTATTTCATTTTCAATTCTTCTCGCTTGAAGTTGCCTCATGTGTGCGTCCGCTTCAGTATACTTCATCACTTGATGAATTTCAACCTGAACAGGGTGCATCAATTTCTCCCCCTTCTTATGATCAAAATTGACCTGTAGAGCCAAAACCACCAGTGCCACGTGTTGTACCACCTAAGTGTTCATTTTCAACTTCAAACCATGTTACCATTGGAACTCGTGCAAAGATCAATTGAGCAACGCGCTCCCCCTTCTCAATGGTGATTGAATCACCATCGCCGATAAACGATGCTAGAACTTTCAATTCACCTCTGTAGTCTGAATCAATTGTTCCAACTCCATTCGGAAGCATCATGCCTCTCTTTCCTAAGGATGATCGGCACCGAAGTTGACCCTCCCAGCCGACAGGGATGGCAATTGCAAGACCGGTTGGTATGAGAACTGTGGAATTTTTCCGTACCTCAGTTTGCTCCAATGCGTACAAATCCCAGCCAGCCGCCTCGACTGAACCTTGGGTTGGCAGTATTGCATCTTCATGCAACTTTGAAATTTGAATGTGGAGTTCATCGCGGCTCATGGATGCCTCAAGTACATTCTCCGATTGAACTTTTTGTTAAAGTAAATCGATACCCACTTGTTGAATTTCATTCAGAACAAGCACTTTTCGAAGGAAAATGTTATTTTTCAAACTGAAATAAAAACGAATTAAAAGTAAATTCTTTTTTGCAGTATGTCGATTCCTATCAAATGCAAGGGTTCAAAATCAGTCATATTTTATTCACACCATGTGCAATAAATATAAACCCCACACGAGTGAATTACAAATCCGTGTCGGCGGGAGGTGAGGAATATGGTCATGGACAAAGCATCATCGGATTCAAACATTGAGATTGACTTGTCACAAGAGCATATTGAGCCTATGCTGCAGGAGAATTTAGATCGCTTCGTTTTGTTCCCAATCCAACATCACGATATTTGGACGATGTACAAGCAGGAGCAAGCATCGTTTTGGACAGCCGAAGAAATCGATTTAGCCCAAGATAAGAAAGACTGGGAGAATTTGAATAACGATGAGCGCCATTTCCTTAAACATGTTCTTGCGTTTTTTGCAGCAAGTGACGGTATTGTAAACGAGAATCTTGTCATGAATTTCTCAAACGAAGTCTGTTGGCCTGAAGCACGTGCGTTTTATGGATTTCAGATTATGATGGAAAATATCCACGCAGAAACATATTCCTTGCTTATCGACACATACATTTCTGACGAAAAAGAAAAAGATCACTTGTTCAAAGCACTTGAAACAGTCCCATCGGTCCAAAAGAAGGGCGAGTGGGCACTACGATGGCTTTCCAGAAAGCGAGGATCATTTGCAGAGCGACTCGTTGCATTCGCCGCAGTCGAGGGTATTTTCTTCTCTGGTTCATTCTGTGCAATCTTTTGGCTCAAAAAGAGAGGGCTAATGCCAGGACTAACATTTTCAAACGAATTAATTTCAAGAGATGAAGGGCTTCATTGCGATTTCGCCTGTTTGTTGCACAATAAACTCATCCGAGGTGCAGGTGAAAATGTGATTCGACGAGTCATCGCCGAGGCTGTTGAAATTGAAATTGAATTCGTGACCACTGCATTACCGGTGAATCTCATCGGCATGAATGCAGAGCTAATGAAACAATACATCGAGTTTGTTGCGGACCGATTGCTTGTTTCTCTGAATTGTTCGAAGATTTACAATTCGAGCAATCCGTTCCCATGGATGGAAATGATTTCTATGCAGGGAAAAACCAACTTCTTCGAGAAGCGGGTCGCCGAATATCAGAAAGCTGGTGTTATGGACGGCGCATCTCTAGGAAGTGTACAACAAAGGTTTTCTGTAGACGAAGACTTTTGAACTGTCCGCGCACGAAGAGCGTTGTTGCGCTCAACTTGAACAAGAAACGGTGATAAAATGACAATGCAGGTAATCAAGAGAAATGGAGAGAAGGAAGCGGTCCGATTCGATGCTATTTTAGAAAAACTGACTCGACTTTCTGAAGACCTAAACAATGAATGGATCGACCCAGGTATGGTTACGAAGTTGACCATTGAAGGTTTGTATGACGGGGTCACAACACGAGAACTCGACATGCTCGCAGCGGAAACAGCCGCTTCACTCACTTCGCAACATCCTGATTACAGCCGACTTGCAGCCCGTATTTGTGTTGATGACTTGCATCGCTCTACTCGAGGCGTGTTCACTGATGTCATCAAGGATTTAAGAGAATATATCGACCCTGAATCTGGAAAACACGCACCTCTCATCTCCGAAGAAGTATTTGATATCATCATGGCAAATAGCGATGTTCTTAACAACCACATTGATTACAATCGAGACAACAATTACGATTATTTTGGTATTAAAACTCTTGAGCGTTCATATCTTCTTCGACTCAATGGCGAAATCGCAGAGCGACCTCAAGACATGCTCATGCGAGTCGCTGTTGGTATCCACCACACAGATATCGAAAAGGCACTCCAAACCTACGATTTGATGAGCCAAGGCTACTTCACACATGCCACGCCTACACTTTTCAATTCAGCTACACCAATGCCACAGATGTCCTCCTGTTTCTTGCTCACCATGCAAGATGACTCTTTGGATGGAATTTATGATACGCTCAAACAGTGCGCGTTAATCTCGAAATCTGCAGGTGGCATCGGATTGTCAATCCATCACATTCGGTCACAGGGCTCCTACATCAAGGGAACAAATGGTACATCAAATGGAATCGTCCCCATGCTTCGTGTGTTCAACGACACAGCACGATATGTCGATCAAGGCGGTGGCAAGCGAAAGGGCTCAATCGCAATCTACCTCGAACCTTGGCATCCCGACCTCCTCGATTTCTTGAATCTTCGAAAGAATCATGGAAAAGAAGAATTGCGTGCAAGAGATTTGTTCTATGCTCTTTGGACTCCTGATTTGTTCATGCAACGTGTTGAACAAAACGGAAATTGGTCATTTTTGTGCCCCAACGAATGTCCTGGATTACAAGATGTATATGGTGATGAATTCAAAGCACTCTATGAGAAATATGAATCAGAAGGACTTGCTAGAAAAACAATGCCTGCAAGAGAAGTCTGGGATAAAATCGTCGAAGCACAGATTGAGACGGGTACACCCTATATGTTGTACAAAGATGCAGCAAATCAGAAATCCAATCAAAAGAATTTAGGAACAATCCGTTCGTCAAACCTTTGCACTGAAATCATGGAATACACGTCCAAAGACGAAGTTGCAGTTTGCAATCTAGCCTCAATCGCTCTTCCGAAATATGTCAATCTCGAAACGAAAGAGTTCGACCATCAATTATTGTATGACGTAACATATCATGTAACAGGTAACCTTAATCGAGTCATCGATGTTAATTACTACCCCGTTCCAGAAGCACGAAATTCAAACATGAGGCACAGGCCAATCGGATTAGGTGTCCAAGGTCTTGCTGACACATTTGCAATGCTTGGCATGGCATTTGAGAGTCCTGAAGCAAAGGCATTGAACAAAGAAATTTTCGAGACCATCTATTATGCTGCATGTGCTTCATCGAAGGATTCAGCTAAAGTTGAAGGGCCATATTCCACATTTGAAGGCTCACCAGCTAGCAAGGGAATTCTTCAATTTGATTTGTGGGACATGAACGACCATAGCGGTCGATGGGATTGGGACTCACTCAAAGCAGAAATTATGGAACATGGTATGCGAAACTCACTCCTGCTTGCTCCAATGCCGACTGCTTCAACCTCACAAATCCTTGGTAACAATGAGTGTTTTGAGGCTTTTACTTCAAACCTCTATGTGCGAAGAACATTATCTGGAGAATTCATTGTCCTCAACAAGCACCTTGTGAATGATTTGATTTCCGAGGGTATTTGGAGTGTTGAATTGAAAGATCAAATCCTGATACAAAAGGGATCGATTCAACAAATTCCTTCAATACCAGACAGAATTAAAGATATTTACAAGACGACATGGGAGATTAAACAAAAAACAATTTTGGAAATGGCAGCAGACCGTGGAGCATACATTGACCAAAGTCAATCCCTCAACATTCACATGGTCGATGCAAATCCTGCAAAGGTTTCATCCATGCACTTCTATGGATGGAAGTTGGGATTAAAGACAGGCATGTACTACTTGAGAACAAAAGCTGCAGCCGATGCAATCCAATTTACAGTGGAAGCCAAAGGAAAAGATGACCAAACTGTGAACGGACTTGCGAACAGGGCTGATGAAATTAGTTCGATGGATGCGATTGCGTGTAGTCTTGACAGCCCAGACGACTGTCTTTCTTGTGGTTCGTGATTTTCTTAAAACGAATTTCAGTTCAATTGTTATATCATTGACTCTTTCGTCATATCAATGGATGCGGTTGAGCAGTATGTTCACGCTCTCCCTGAAGAAAGGAAGGAAGTTCTTTCTAAACTCCTTGAGATCATTCGAGAACATCTACCTGATGGTTTTCAAGAGTGCATCATGTACAACATGCCAGGTTGGGTTGTGCCACATTCGACGTATCCAAAGGGATATCATGTAGACTCAAGTTCACCCCTGCCATTTTTGAATGTAGCATCACAAAAAAACCACATTGCGTTGTATCATATGGGGGTGTATTCAGATCCGTCGTTGCTTGCGTGGGTTAAACAAGAATACCCTAAACACAGCACGACAAAATTAGACATGGGAAAAAGTTGCATTCGCTTTAAAAACATCAAGAAAATACCATATGAATTTATAGGAAAACTGTGTACAAAAATGACTCCAAAGCAATGGATTCAGCAATATGAATTGAGCGTAAATTCAACGCATTGAATCAGAGGGTACGGTCAGCAGCACGAACAGACCAACAACAGCACCGGTGCCAAGGGAGAGATACTGAACGCTTAGAGCAAAAGAGAGGAAAACACCGGCAGTAAATGCATAGACGGGCCATTCCAAGCGCATGTTGAGCGCTCCGACTGTTTGTATTTGATTTGTATTCAGAGAGATGTCTGTTTCTTGTATACATCGGTAGCCTACGCCTGGGTCGCATGGGTGATGATCAGGCAAAAGGCCGTCCTCGAACTTCACGCCTACATCATCTTCCATTCGTGCGGTGAGCTGACGCCCTCACAAGGTAAGCACTGTATGAACTGCGGTGCCGACTTGTAGTCAAAAATAATCAATGTAAAAAAATTATATTGGAATGGATATTAGACTAATTGCCACTCGAATCAACATCAAAAATGAAAGTAACTTTCAGCCCCTTTTTTCCATCCCTTCCATCGTATGTATTCGAATCATATTTCGATTCATAGAGATTGACAGTAAAGGTGTAAGAGGTATATGTTCCACTAACATAATCTAACACATCATCACTACCATAATCATCATCATACAACCGAACAGTGAATTTTATTTGATCACGATTATCATTAGGATTCAACTCTTTCTCCCACAGATTTGACCACTCCCTGATATTATTAGTAGTAGGGCTGGTATACGTAATATCAGTAATATCATCTGAATCCCAATCCACCATCAACTGAGCATATACATCAGGCCCACTCTCGTCGCCGTCATAAGATTCAGAATCATCGATACGAGCGTATGTCCATTTGAACATGAGCACTCCATCTCCATAGTCATAGAAGTCATTAGAATTAATGTATCCATCGTCATCGATGTCTGAATCACATGCATCGCCGTATGAATCTCCATCGAAATCATCCTGGCTCGGATTATAATTGTATACACAGTTGTCCCAATCATCATCGACGCCGTCGCTATCCGAATCATTGCTTTCATCAAACCAGTTGGAATCCTGTTCAGATTCCTCTGCCAAATCAGAAGCCCAAACATATAGTATGCTAGGTAGGATTATCAATAATCCCAAAACAAAAATAACTCCAACAGCAACCTTCAAGCCCCTGCGAGATTTTTTCCTACCAAATTGAGATGAACTATTCATAGCCGCAAAATTATCCCTCCTCGGCGCTCCTAATGTCGTAGAATGTGCAAATGTGAGAGGATTATTGGGAAGAGGGGGTGGTGGTTGACCCGGAGGCGGCTGTACAGGGACAAATGTAGGAGGTGGAGCAATTGGTGCTGATAAAAAAGACTGCATAGGGGTAGATTCGATTTGGGAAGTTTGAGATTCGCCATCATCCCATTTCTTCCATTGACTTTCTCCTTGATATCTATAATATGTAATTCCTGACTCATCAGGATATTCAATATATTCATACCCATCATCTCCTAAATCACCTACCCATGATTCGGGAGGAGGAGTCGTGTTGAAGGCAGGTGGAGGCATAGGAGAGTTTTCTGGTGGCGCAAAAAGTTGGGAACTTATTTGTGGAGATGGAGGAGGGAAATTTGTTGGAGTGTTGATAACAGGGGGTTGAGAATCAAACTGTTGTTGAAAACCAGATGCTTTTTTCTTCGATGCATGATATTCCATTTCAATTTGTTTCCATGTAGCAGGATCGACATGATCAAATAATCTTGAGGATTTGCTGCCACCATCATTTGGAGTAGCATTGAGGCCAACAATCAAACCCATACAAGCTAAAGCAGTCATCTCAGAGTGGCGCTTTAGATATGGAACCTGTACGAGAAAACTAAGAATTAGACCTGGAAGGAATGCTACGTACCCAATAGCCACTGAGATTGCGATTAACATTTGCACTCCCGCTCTACCAGGATATACAGTAATCAAATTACCCTTATCAAGAATTACGACTGTGGCTTTTTTAGAACCTCTACCAACAAGTACTGATTTTTGATTTAATATCTTTATCCACTCATCAGGGCCATCAAACATAGGTAGTAATACCTCACGCAACTCCCTAGAATTTGGACATGCCTTACCGGCATTCCACCAATATTGTGTAACTTCAGCCATATTAATCACCAAACATCTTTGAGAGGCCTAAAAGAATTTCTATTCCTCCCCATATCCACAGACCCCACCAGATGATCATTCCATCGGTCATGGCTATCAAAATAAATGGCACAATACAAAGGATTACTCCCCATACTAATTTTAATAACCCCCCTGCAAATTCACTATTTTGGTTAGGATTGTAACTGTTCGTAATATCAAGTGTACTTTCTTCTAATTGTTGTATATATCTTTCCTCGGATGTTTCTTTCATTGCTTCACTAGCGGCATCCTTAAGCATCCTGATATTTTGAGAAATCAATTCCTTACATTCTGAGACTCCATCACTATCATTTCCGGAAGGTAGGCAAATATGTGTTAATTGGTCAATAGGCACATTACGGTCTATCATTCCAATAATTTTGAAGATAAATTTTTCTTCATCGGTAATTAATTTGTCTCTACCAAACATTGTATAATTTTTGATAGATGAATGCATATTTACCTCTATACCAGCTGCCGATATAAGATAAGCAGTTGATCTAATGCAAAATAACGCATAGAGTAAGATGTCATCTAATTCATATATATCCTGCTCAATACATTTCTGAAATAAATTAACTACACGTTCATCATTTAATACAGGTTCAAACTGATCAGTATCACCGGTTTCCATGCAGGCGTTATTTGCTTTCAACAAATTACCACACACAAAGAAAATTTCTCCTATAAGCCCGTAGTATGGTACTTCTAACTCGTCAGAAAGTTGTCTCATTTTGCTTGAAAGCACATCAATCTTATCTAAAGAAGATAATTTTTTAAGATTTGAAACCATATCCAATAGTGCAGTATATGTTTTCATACCATTGATTGCGCACAAACGCCTCAAATCATCAGTGTCTGACTTTGTAGGAACAATAATTTCATTGCCAATCATGTGCAGATGGACATATACCTGTAATCTCACATCTCCACTATCTTTTGCATATTTCAATGCTTGTTGTTCCAATACTTCAGAATGATTCGGATCTGTATACTTAATAACTTGGGCCTTCGCTGTTAGAAGGTAGGCATACGAGGAATAATCCAATAAAGAAGTATCAGATAATAATTCATCTATACGTTTAGAAAAATTAGAATGATCTTTTCTTGCCGAGTTAGATTTTGCTGTTACAAGATATAAAGCTTCACTTTCTAATACCGTATTACCTAATTCTTTAGAGATTATTGCAGCCTCAATAGCGTGTGATAGACTATCTTTATTACGGACAAGGCATTCTAAAAATTCTGATTTTAAGATATACGCTTTTGCCATCAAATCTTTGTTTTGTGAAGATTTAGCACGCCCCAAAATAATGTTTACAGCATTCAAACCAATTTCACTATACCCAATTGTCTCCAGTGCAGTACAAAATTCCAATAAATGTTCGGTTGAAAAACTTTGGAGTATAGAGATATTGGCCTTTATAGGATTTATTGCGTTAATCACAGAAGTTGCAGAAAAACCACCATCTGGAATATGGAAACCTGATTGTGATGTATCAAACTTATCTAGTTCATTCAGCATTGAAGCAACTGATTCTTTGGCATCTGGTCCAATATTTTGTGTAACATTTATTTCCCCGGATACAACAGAATCCTGAACGAGTAAACTCTGATTCGAATCATATGAAGTGGGAGGAGCTGGAATCCATTCAGAGCCCGACCACATGAATTTACCATCAGGGCTCAAGATGGGGTCAGGCATATAATTTCGTATTAGTGGGAATGTATCAAGATATTCATCATTATGTCCATTTAATCACTGTGTAGATAAAAAATAATTAGTAGGAAATTCAAAACACATATGGAATTAAATGATTTGTGTAAAGGAAGGAAATAATTTGTTTCAAACTCGAAGTAGAAGCAAACAGAAGGACTTTTCCCGACACACTGAAATCCCTTTGATTGGTTCATGGTTTCCAATTCGATAAATTATTGTTGCTAAATACTATTCACAAAATACTAGCCATCAACTACAATGGGCATTCGAATGGGTACCCATTGATAGATCGGGGTTCAAACAGCTGGTAGGATACCAATTCGTGCAAGTCCAGCCCAAATTGGGTCGAGGAATGCTGGCAGAAATCTGTGACGTAGATACACAGCGGCAGCAAGAGATATTTTCTGAACTTTGTTGAGTTTCACACGACTTGTGAACACATCGCCTTGTTGCTTCTCAATTTGTCTCAAAATCTTGTCGTAGAATGCAATCATAGCAGCGGGTGAATATCGTGAACGTCGTGGAAGGAGGGGTAGGAGTTGGCGTGCCTCTTCGAGATATGTTCGTGCTCGTTTGGCGTAATGGTGGCAATATGGCTCCCAGTGTTTGTTAACAACAATCCGACCATCCAATTCTTCTGCAGTCATTTTATTGCGTTCAATCTCATCAAGTGGGAGGTAAATACGGTCTCGTTGAATATCTTCGCCAACGTCTCGAAGAACGTTAGTGAGTTGCATGAATATACCCCATGATTCAGCAAATTTCTTTGCTTGAGGGTCTTCATAACCATATATTTCGATGCACATCAATCCTACGACAGATGCCACTCTGTAGCAGTAGAGGTAGAGTTCGTCAAATGTGCGGTATCGGTTGTGAAACAAGTCATCTTCCATTCCAGTGATGAGATCGTCAAAATGTTGTTTTGAAATATTGAATCTCGTGACCGTGTCTTTGAGTGCTAAGAATACAGGGTCTGTAGAGTAGACATCAGTGTAACATGTGGACAACTTCTTTCTAAAGAAAAAGAGTTGGCTAATCTTCTTTTCATAAGCCTCTTCGTCGATGATTGTGGACAAGTCCTGCAAATTTTCAAGTTTTTCTCGATACTCAACAGCCTCTGGGTCAAGTGCACCTCGACTTCCAGGAAATCGGTCACTCCAGTCGCCATCTGCTATGTCATCTGCACGTCGACAAAAAGCGTATATAGCACACATTGCAAATCGTTGTTCATCTGGAAGATATTTGAAAGAATGATAGAAATTTCCTGCTTCCCTCATGGTTAATTCTTCACAATACTTGTATGCAAGTTTGTAGAGTTCAGCTGGTGGATTTTCCGACCATATCGGTGCGTCGAGATGTGCGAATGGGTCGACTAACTCATTTTTTTCTCCTACAATACCAATGTATTGTGCACCTTCCCGAATAGCTTCCATAGCAGTCACACTCACAGCCTTTACGGCGTCTTTTGCTAGTGTTACACCAGCACGGAATCTAGAGAGAGTGGTCGGTCGTGAGGGCTCAGTGCTTATCTCTGAACGGGCATTTCCCTTGAGTGGGAAGAGCAAGTCCAAAGGTTTCCTGCGCTCCAACATCCCAATCGTTTTGGCCTATGTGTTTTCCTTTTTGATTCCTTTCTTTTTACGGGCTTGAAGTTCATTGACAAATCACCTCAGACTTTGAGCCGAAATGAAAGTTCATTTTTTCTTTGAAATCCTTCGCCATTTTCTCTTTGCATAGAAGAGTAGTCTTGCTTGTTTAAACTTACTTACTTTGGGTCGTTTGACCCATGTGTTGTACCTTTGTTTTCGAATTGATTTCAGTATTTCCTCTCCTCCAAGTGTAAACATTTCCAAATCGACAGCGAGGTGAGGGTCGACTTTATGCCACAATTTTTTCCCTTCATCAAACAATGTTTGGGCACGCTGGACTTCTTCTTGGAGTATCTTTACCCAACGCTCATCGTAGATCTTGTTGTTGTAATCTTCAATGGTGTAATCGTATTTCTCCATTGTTTCTAGAGGCAAATATCTTCTGTCTTGAGCCAAGTCTCGTCGAATATCTTGCCAGTGATTCGCAAGTTGCAATGCGGTACACGTCGAGTCAGCAAGTCTTCGTAATTCATCACTATCATGGCCATAGACATAAAGGAACAAATGACCAACTGGGTCAGCAGAGTGTTCACAGTACTCCCTCAATTCATCCCAAGATGAATATTGTATCCGTTCTTGGTCCCACATAAATGCGGTAATGAGTTTTTCATAAGGCTTGATGGGTATATTGAACATCTTCGATGTATGAGCTAAAGCGATTAAAATCGGATGACGTGGCTTACCATTCCAGTTGTCTTGATGAGCCCTTCTCAAATCTTCAAGCCATGCTTGTAAGAGCATCATTCTTTCATTTGGTGGATATGGGGCATCATCACCTAAGTCGTCGCCGTACCTGCAAAAAGCGTAAATATTCTGTATATGGTTTCGAACTTCCGGTGGAGTAAAGTGGTTGGTAATGATAAAATTCTCATAATGGGCCTTTGCTATTTTCTCACAATATGCCTGTGCTTCATCGATGCTTTGGTGTGAATCCCACCCAGCCAACGCCACTCCATCTTCATCAATTGTATGTTGGCCCCAGTCAAATTTCTCAGCCATGCGTGAACCTCCATTCAGCGATGGTGTCGTCATTTCTTTCTGGTGGGCTTGGCCAACCACTCCAATTTGAATCAGGGTCCCATTGATGACCAAGGATTTGAGATGCTGCTATACATCCTGAGCGTACAGCGCCTTCCATAGTACTTGGCCACTTCGTAGCAGTATAGCAACCAGCAAGAAGAACAGATGGATGAATATAGTCTGGCTTTGGGCGAAGTCTTGCTGTTCCCGGTCTTGGTGCGAATGTCGCTTTGGGCATTCGTACGATGAGAGTCTCAACAGGTAAGTTGTCCTTTGTATCTGGAAACATTCGGCCCAAGACTCGCTCTAATTCGACAAGCATTTCTTCATCGTTAAGATTCAAAAAATCATCAGCATGACTTACCGGAACAGAAATCCATTGAATGCCTGGAGCGATTTGTTCTTGTAGTTCATGATTTCTATTGAACACCATTTGAATCAAAGGTTCATCAATAATTGCAGAAAAAGCAAAGGTTTTCGGCACCTTCTCACCTCTATAGAATGCATGAATGCCCATAAGTGCTGTATATTCAATTTCCTCAAATGTGTCCAACTTTTCTTTAGAAGTTGTTAGAATTGATCCCGAAGACCGAAGTAATTTTTTTGTGATATGTGGGGGCGTTGCCAAAACAACTTGTTGACCATGGTATGTCTTTTGGTTTGTACTTACAGTACATTCACCTTTCGTATCGACCTCAACACTGTTCACAGAAGAAGACAATTCGACTTTCACACCAGCACCTTGAAGAGTTTCAAGAATTTCAGATTGAAAAATATGAGATAGATGATGCTGGAAACAAGCGACATCAAACGCATCACTAGAGCCGAAAATTCCAGTTTTGTAGAGCATACAACCCTGTGCAGCACTCGCTTCTTTAACCTCAATGTTGAGTGCTGCAAGAATGAAGAAACCCCAAAATCGTTCAATCGCTTCAAATGTTTGTTTATGTTCGATGAGCCAATCGTAAAATGAGATGTCATCAAGTGCCCAAATTTCATCTTCTGTCATTTTGTCTAATTTCTTGATAATTTTCCTCATGGCAAGTTTATCTTTCAACCCCAAAAACGGGAATTTGAGCATTGATTTTGCCATATGATTCGGTGGATTTAATTTTCCAGATTTTAACGAAGCAAATTTTTGTGATTTTGGGTCAAAAAAAGGAAGGATAGTTTTCTTCTGAATTTTCATCGCCCTTTGAGCATTACATCTCAGTAAAAATTGAAAAAAGCGAGAGTATACTCGAAATGCCGCATGCTGGCAGTTGTCCATTTGGAAATGTAATCGAGGGTGTTCCACGCTCGCAACTCTCCCACCTAGAAAACGTCGTGCTTCGATTAGGACAACCGATTTGCCTGCATCAGCTAGCGCCAAGGCACATGAGACTCCAGCCAGTCCCCCGCCAACGACGATGGCATCATCTGTTTCCAAAAATCCCACCATGTTGAGCCAAGAAGAAGGTTTACAAATAGTCATGCAGAGAGAAGTTAATGTTGACGCTCTTTCAGGCCTAAATATCACAATGCTTTAGACTAAGGAGTAAAACCACCACACTGGGGAGGGCGAAAGATGAATTGCGGGTCATGTAACGAAATGATTCCCGATGATAGTATGTTTTGCCCAGAATGTGGTGCTCGCCAAGACACATCAATTGCAGGCTCATTCCAACAACCCATACCTCAGCGTAATTTTGAACCTGTGACAGGTATGGATGCTCGAATGCAACAAGAGACAAACATGGGGGTATTCCCAAACATGCAGCCAGAGCAATTCCAAAATATGGCTCAAAACATTCAACAAAATCCAAATCTTCCTCCAAATATGTATCAACAAAATCAGATGGGATTTCCAAATCAAACCATGCCTATGGGGAATCAAAATATGCCCATGGGAAACCAGCCATTGCCTAATCAAACCATGCCAATGGGGCGTCCTCAAAACGTCGTGCCCATGAATAATCAAATGGTCAATGTTCCTTCATCACAGCCATCTGACATGCCAAAAGGAACTCGAGGGCCGAGTCTTGGGAGTGGGGCAGTTCCAAATGCCAATCGCACTCAGTTTGACCCTGCACATTCAGGGGGTACAATGATTGCTCACAACCCTGAAGTGTCCCAAACAGATGCCATGGTCAATCGACTGGCAGAAGCAGAGCGAGCAGTCAAAGATGAGCGAAGATCACAATGGTTGAACATGAATCAAAACGCAGCATCCGATGTTCTTTCTAGTCTTGCTGGCGATGTCCCTTCGCATCTTAAGAGCAAGGGTTCATCCGAGGTAAACGCTGCACAAATTCTATCCGGTTCAAACGCAGACGACGCTCCAAATGATGCACTGTTGAGAAGGATTGCAGAAGTCGCATCTAGGCGAGTTGCCAGAAAGCGGGGCGTAGCAGTTGAGTCGCCACAAGTGAAACTTGTCGATGATATCATGACAGTGAACATAACGTACGTCGATGATGGAAGAGTGCTTGATACCCCTGAAGATCTATCACAAGCATTTGAACAAGCCATCCAAACTGAAATCGCATTGAAAGGTTACGACTTTTCTGCCGAAATCCAACTCTTCAGAAACAAAGATGGAACGACAGAAAAAATAGGTGAAGAAGAATCTGAAGAGGACATGTTTGCATGTGAAATGTGCGACGGCCTTGTGAAAGAAAC
>Ga0255761_10003583_pt1 | contig 14044 bp, 12 predicted proteins | sample 071ome_29_FD_179961 | JGI IMG/M metagenome (GOLD analysis project Ga0255761, IMG submission 179961) | Coastal salt marsh microbial communities from the Groves Creek Marsh, Skidaway Island, Georgia - 071407BT metaG (version 2) | ecosystem: Environmental > Aquatic > Marine > Intertidal zone >... | reverse complement strand
GCTCCGTATTCTGGTGCCATGTTTCCAATTGTTGCTCTATCTGCTAATGTAAGATTTTTTAAACCTTCACCATAAAACTCTACAAATTTTCCAACTACACCCTTGTCTCTTAAAATTTTAACAACGGTTAAAACTAAATCAGTTGCTGTTGTTCCTTCAGGTAATTTACCTTTAACTTCAAAACCCACAACTTCTGGAAGTAACATTGAAATTGGTTGTCCTAGCATTCCAGCTTCAGCTTCAATTCCACCAACTCCCCAACCAAGAACAGATAAACCATTAACCATAGTCGTATGACTATCTGTTCCAACTAAAGTATCGGGATAAGCAAAAGTATCTCCGTTTATATCTGCAGTCCAAACGACTTTAGATAAAAATTCTAAATTAACCTGGTGACAAATTCCAGTTCCAGGAGGAACTATTCTTAAATTATTGAATGCTTGCTGACCCCATTTCAAGAATGAGTATCTCTCACCATTTCTTTCAAATTCTTTTTCAACGTTTTTTTGTAATGCGTCTTTAGATCCACTGATATCAACTTGAACTGAGTGGTCGATAACCAGATCAACTGGTGACAATGGGTTAATTTTATTAGGATCTTTGTTTTTCTCTTGAACAATTTCTCTCATTGCAGCTAAATCTGCTACCGCTGGAATACCAGTAAAATCTTGAAGCAAAACTCTTGCAGGTCTGTAAGCAATTTCTTTTGGAGATTTTTTATCTTTTAACCATTCTTTAAGAGCTAAAATTTGATCTTTATTAACCGAAAGATCATCCTCAAATCTTAAAAGATTTTCTAGAACTACCTTTAATGATTTTGGAAGTTTTTCAGTTCCTTCTAAACCATTTTGAGCAGCTTTTTTTAAATTGTAATATTTGTAATTTTTTGACCCAACTTGTAAGTCTGATAAAGACTTAAAACTATCTAAACTTTTCATGAACGGTTATTTATTAAATAAAAAACCAAAATCAAGATTAATTAGTGGGCAAATCGTTTCATGCCGCCATCCACGTGTATAAGTTCACCAGTAATATAGCGGGCTATTGGTGAAGATAAAAAAACAGCCAAACAGCCAAGGTCTTCAGGCTCTCCAAAGTAGCCTGCTGGGATATTTTCTTGAATAAACTTTTTTCTCTCTTTTAAATTTGGATGTCTCCTTTTTAAAATTTGTTCAGTGTTCAATCTTCCAGGAGAAATACAGTTAACGGTAATTCCATCTTTCGCTACAACTCTGGATAATCCCTTCGCCCAAGCATGAACTGCAGATTTTGCAGCGTTAGCAATATTTACCTCTCTTGGCTCAACCGAACCTGTAATATTAATTACTCTACCCCACTTCTTTTTTTTCATCAGTGGTATAATTTTTGTTGTTAGTTTTCTCAAAGCTGTGAAATTTAACGTCATTCCCTCTTCCCATTGAGCATCAGTTGCATCCCAAGTTGTTGGTCTAGAACCACCTGCTGAATTAATTAAAATATCTGGAGATCCAAATTTTTTTTTACAAAAATCAATAATTTTTTTTGGAGCATCTAACTTGGTCACATCATAAGGTAATGCATAAGCTATTTTCTTTTTAAATTTTGAATTAATTAATTTCTCAACTGACTTTAATGGCTTTGGCCTTCTAGACACTAATATTAAATTACAGTCTTCTGCAGCTAATAAATTTGCAATCGCCTTGCCTAATCCTTGGCTTGCACCAGTAACGATACAGTTTTTTTTTGATAAATTATAATTCATCTATTTTAACAAAGACTTTTGAATATGAACTTCTCCAGACATTATTAATCTGGCATGTCTTGTAGTTGTTGCAACTAAATCTACAATTTCTTCACCTTCTCTAGTAACTTTTACTTTAACTTTTGAGATTCCAGTTGGATGCTCAATCTCAAAAAAACCTTCATCAGAAAAATCATCATAATATTCGTTACAGATTGTCCCTTTTGATTTAGCAGCAGTAGCTAAACAAATTGTTCCTGTGATTGCGTATGCATTATGACACTGCCATGGCATAAAGTATCTTGATTTAATACTTCCCTTGTCTGCTTTTGAAAGCAATGCCACTTTTGGAATAACTGATTTAGAAACATCTCCAAAACCAATTCGTTTTCCTACTTCAATTCTTATTTCATTCATTTTATCAATTAAGTCTTGTTTTTGATTCAGTTCAATATGACTTTCGTTTCCGGTAACTCCAAAATCACTTGCTCTAAAAAAAAGAACTGGCATGGCAGAGTCAACCATAGAACATTCAATTCCATTAATTTTGTCAATTTTATTTCCTGTTGGAAATAGTTTTTTTGTCTTAGACCCAATGACTTCTAAAAAACTTAAATCCACTGGCGAACCTGGATTTGGAACACCGTCAATTTTTAAATCACCCTCATAAGAAACAATTTTATTGGGAGTTCTAACTGTCTCTTCTATCTTCATTCCCGTATTCACATCTCTTATAACAACTTTTGTTAGACCATCTTGCGCCTCTACCAATCCACGTTCAATAGAAAATGGACCAACTCCAATTAACATATTTCCGCATGATGGTTTTGTATCAACTATTGGTTCATCAATTTTTACTTGAGCAAAATGATAATTTACATCTACCCCTGCTTCATCGGATTTGGATACGATTGCAACTTTACTTTTAACTGGATCAGCTCCTCCTAGACCATCAATCTGTCTACTATCTGGTGAGCCCATAGCAGCTAATAAAACTTTATCTCTTGTTGGAATATCATCAGGTAAATCACTCTTTATAAAATAAGGTCCTCTAGAAGTTCCTCCTCTCATAAAGATACATGGTATTTTTAATTGGTCGCTCATTTAAATTTACATCAGTTAATTTACCTCTATATATTATAAAAAATTTAAAAATGTCAGAAAAAAAAACAGCTTTAGTTATATCTGCTCATGCAGCTGACTTTGTTTGGAGATGTGGGGGTGCAATAGCTCTTCATCAAAAACTAGGTTACGAAGTTACAGTTGTTTGCCTATCTTATGGTGAAAGAGGAGAAAGTGCAAAGCTTTGGAAACAAGATGGAATGACATTAGAAAAAGTTAAAAATACTAGAAAAATTGAAGCAGAAAATGCAGCTAAAGCATTAAATGCTCACGACATTAATTTTTTTGATTTGGGTGACTATCCATTAAATTTTAATGAACAAGCAAAAAATAATCTTGTAGATGTAATAAGAAAAGTTCAACCAAAGTTCATGTTTTCTCATTCAAAGTATGACCCATATAACACTGATCACATGAATACAACGAACTTTGTATTAGAATGCAGGATGATAGCTCAAGCCTGGGGTCATAATCCTGGAGAAAAAGTATTAGGCGCACCTCAACTTTATTTATTTGAGCCACACCAAACAGAACAGATGGGATGGGTTCCAAATGTATTTCTGGATATTACTGAAGTTTGGGAACAAAAGAAAAAAGCAATTGAATGCATGGAAGGTCAACATCATCTATGGGATTATTACACGAACGTAGCAAAAAATAGAGCTAACCATTTTAGAAGAAATTCAGGCGGTCAGTCTGGCGGAAGAGACGCAAAATATGCTGAAGGTTTCCAAACCGTATTTCCAATTTGTGTTGACGAATTATCATGAACAAAGTTGTGACTAATATAAAGAGAGCTGAAAAAGAAATTATCCAAGGTTTACAAGAATGTGGTGTTTCTACAGTTCATGAAGCCCAAGGTCGAAAAGGTCTTCTTACTGATCACCTTAGACCTATTTACTTAGGTTCAAGAATTGCTGGCAGTGCATTAACAGTATCGGTTCCACCCTGTGATAACTGGATGGTCCATGTTGCTATAGAGCAAATTAAAGAGGGGGATATTATGGTCATCTCTCCCACTTCGCCCTCAAACGCTGGTTACTTTGGAGATTTACTAGCTACATCTGCTAAATCTAGAGGATGCAAAGGTCTTATCATCGATGCGGGTTGTAGAGACATAAAAGAATTAACGGAAATGAAGTTTCCAGTTTGGTGCAAATCAATTTTTGCCCAAGGAACTGTAAAAGAAACATTAGGATCAGTTAATATTCCTATAGTTTGCGCTAATGAAATGATTAACCCTGGTGATGTAATAATAGCAGATGATGATGGTGTTTGCGTTGTAAGAAGAGAAGAAGCAAAGGATGTTTTGGATAAATCAAATCAAAGAATTAAAAATGAAGATCAAAAAAGAGAAAAGTTCAAAAAGGGTGAGCTTGGATTAGATATATACAATATGAGAGAAAGGCTTGAGAAAAAAGGCCTTAAATATGAATAGCTCAAGATATGAATATCAAGTAGGTCTTCTTGGTTTTGGAGAAGCTGGCCAATCGATCGCTAAAAGCTTAATAAATAAAAATAAAATTAAAGTAGCCACTTACGACAAAAATTATAAAAAATTAAAAATTAAAAATAATAATCAAATTAAATTAACCAATAGTCCGAAAGAATTAGCGAAAAGCTCTAAAATTATCATTTCTGTAGTAACTGCAGACCAGTCATTTATTGCAGGAAAATCAGTTTATAAATTTCTAGGTAAAGATCATATTTATTTTGATGGAAACTCAGTTTCACCTGGAACTAAAAAAAGGACTGAAAAAATTAATAAAAAAATTAGATATATTGATATGGCTATTATGGCTCCTATCAACCCTAATGGATATCAAACTAAAATTTTACTATCTGGAAAAAATCAAAAAGAAGTCAATCAATTTTTAAAAAAATATAAATTTAATTTTGAATGGAGAGGAAAAGAAATTGGCAGTTCAGCCGTAGTCAAAATGCTGCGTTCAATAATGATTAAGGGAACTGAAGCATTATTAACGGAAGCCGTCACGGCAGCAAATAAAATTGGATTAGACGATAAAATTTTAAAATCTGCTGAAAAGACACTCAATATGAAAAATATAACAGGTCTTGCAGATTATTTTATGGAAAGATGCGCACTGCACGGCTTGAGACGCGCAGAAGAAATGAATGAAGTTGTCAAAACTTTAAAGGAATTAAAATCTTTAAATTTTATGGCATCAGCTATTGCAAAACATCAAAAAGAAATAGGCAAAATGAATTTAAAAAAAGTTTTTAAAAACAAAATTCCTCAAAATAGAAAAGTTATAGCTAAATCAATTCAAAAAAAATTACTTAAAAGGCCAAGGTAATTTAAAGTAATATTGCAATAAACCTTGCGGAAAGTCTAATACCATAAAATGGGATAAAGCAATTATCGTAGAAACTGAACAGGCTGTAACAATTGTAATTTTTGTTAATGACAAATTAGTTTTATTTAACATCAAACTGTAAAATAAAATCACAATCGCAATTATAAATCCAAAAAGGCTTGATAATAAAACTAAAAATAAAATCCAAGAAAATGCCTTGAACAAATCCTTGGTATCATTTAATGAAAAATTGGTATGAATAACAGTTGTTAATAATTTATTGTTAAAAAATAAGACATACGAAAAAGTTAATAGCATAATTATTGAAACAGAACCTGGAAAAATTCCACCTGTTAATTGATGCTGGAATGAATCGTAAACTGAAGCTGCGAAGAAAACTAAAATCAATCCAAGATAAATATTTTGAATATTAAATTTAAATAAATCCTTAGTTTTATAATCAATTTTTAAATCTTTTCTTTTTAAAACACTGGAGCCAAAATAAACTGAAACTAAAACGATAATAAATATAACAATAACGCCCGGTTTAAATAAAAACTTATAATCATAAAATTGAATTGCTTGATACAAATATGTCTCCAATGTATCGGATAAAACAAAACCAATTAGTAATGCTGGTCTTGGCCAGTTAAAATTTTTCATTAAAGTACAAAACGCACCAAGAACTACGAGGATATAAATATCGTATAAGCTTCTAGTAACTTGAAAAGCTGCGAAGCATACGATCATGATCATGAATGGAGCTAAAATCCCGTATGGAATTTTTGTAATCATTGCAACTTTATTAGATAGGAAAAAACAAGTACCCGCACCTATGACGTTTGCTAATGCTAAAGACCAAACCATTACATAAGTAAACTTTAAGTTTCCTTCTATTAATGCTGGACCTGGCTCAATACCTAAAAGAGTAAGTCCACCTAAAAATACAGCCATACTTCCACTTCCTGGAATACCAAACAATAAAGTAGGAACTAATCCGCCGCCTTCTTTAGCATTGTTTGCAGACTCTGGAGCAATAACTCCTCTTATATCTCCCTTTCCAAAATTACTTTTATCTTTTGAACTTTGAACAACGTGACCGTAAGCAATCCAATCAACAACACTTCCTCCAAGGCCAGGTAAAATTCCAATTAAACTTCCTAATGCCGAACATCTTAATACTATCCATTTTTCTCGAATGGTATCCTTTAGACCTTGAATCCATCCACTACCTAAAGGCTCATCTTTTTTTGCAATAGTTTGATTTTTTCTTAAAAGGTCACAAATTTCTGGAATTGCAAATGCTGCCAAACCAATTGTAACAACTTTTATTCCATCAAATAAATAATAACTTCCAAAAGCTAAACGCCACTCTCCAGTTGCAGGCGCACTTCCAATTGAACCAAGTAATAATCCTAATCCACAAGCTAAAAAACCTTTAATAAAACTATCACCTGATAAAACACCAACCATACTAATTCCAAGAATTCCAAGCATAAACAATTCACTAGAACCAAAAAATAAAATGATAGGTTTTGCAACAATAACAATTAGGGTTAGAACTACAGCTCCAAACAGTCCACCAAATAAAGATGAAGAAAATGCTGCACCAAGAGCTCTTGCGGCTTGACCTTTTTTTGCCAATGCAAATCCATCAAGTACTGTTGCTTGGGATGCGGTTGATCCAGGAATTCCCATTAACACTGATGTAAAAGTATCTGAAGTTGGAACTACTGCAATTAATCCTATTAACATGGCTAAGGCGGAAACTGGGTCCATGCCATAGATAAATGGCATTAAAACAGAAAAGCCCACAATTCCTCCAAGACCTGGAAGAATTCCAACAAAGATACCTAAAAAAACTCCAAAAACTAAATATAAAAAATGTTCGCCTGAAAGGATTAGAGTAAATGCTTGTAAGAGAGATTCTAACATTTTTATATAATAAAAAGGCCGTTCATTTTAATGAGCGGCCTTTTTTTAAATTGTTTAATGATTAAAATTTAACTCCATATTTTTTACTAACGAAGTCTTTTAACCATGCTTTATCTTTTGCATCTACAGTCATTGCAGTTTTCACAATACCTTCAACATTAGATCCGCCAGTGACTTGGTCGTAGACACCTAATCTTTTGTTTCTAGATTTTTGGAATTCTTTTGACTTAGTTACTTTTACAAAAGCATCTCTATAAGCTTGTACGATTTCTGGTTTAGTACCTGTTGGTAAAAATACCATTTTTTGAGAAGAGAAACCTGCTGTTAAGAAAGCTTTCCAAACTCTGAAAGCTGGTCCAGCTGGTTTTTTTCCATGTACTGACTCATAGTATTCTGCCCAATGTGGAATATCTGGGAAAGTTGGGTCCCTTGAAATTTTTCCACTTGAGTCAACAACGCCCCAAGTAAATAAAGGAATAGCTTTTCCTTCTTTTACTAAAGGCATTACTTTTGATTTAAAAGCTGAAGTTGTTTGATAATCAATTGTAGTTTCTCCTCTTTCAAAAGCTACTCTTGAAGGTCCTCTACCTTTCATACCAAAAACTGGTTTAACTTGTAATCCAAGCATTTCAAAAGCTAATAAAGGAATTAAGTCTAATGACGTAGCTCCGTTACTTCCAAACTTTAATGCTTTACCTTGTAATTTTTTAAAGTCTGCTTTTGATTTGTAAAATTTTGGACTTGTATAAGCCACTCCACCTGTAGGAGTTGCTAAAACAATTGTTTTGTACCAATCAGCATAGTTATACTTAACTCTCTTATCATCAAGTAAGAATGGAAATTTTACAGATCCTGAGTCTCCATAAATTGTCAGTCCATCACCATTTTTCATTGCTGCAAATTTATTAGTACATGTAGTACCACCACCACCTGGGCAGTTGTTTACAACTACGTTTGGATTTCCAGGAAGTGCTTTTGATAACATTGGTGCATAAAATCTTGACCACTTATCTGATCCACCACCTGGAGAAAAAGGAATTAACCACTCAACGGTTTTTCCAGAAAAATCTACTGCACTTGCATTTGCAATTAGCATGAAAAAAGTTGCAATAGATACTATTGTTTTTTTAAACATTTTTTCCCCTGTGTTTAATTTAGTGGTTGAAAATATACTTTTATCAGAAATTTTAAAATAACTTTTTTTCTAGAACTTAGCCTTTTTTTCTACCCATTTGAGGATAAAATCAGCTATCTCATGATTATTCTTTTCTAACATCATCATATGACCATTTCCGGTAATGTTGTGATCTTGCAGCCTGATAAAAGAATTTTTCACGCCGCACTGCGATAAAAAATTTGATGTCCCGTGATCATACGGAGCATGATATGAAGCTTCTGCTGAAAGAATTAAAATTGGCAGGCCTGCTAAGTTTTTTAATTTTCTTGGCTCTCCATCTTGTAGAAAGCAATTAACATAATCTGATCCATAATCTTTCCCATCTACTTTATATTGAATAGTTTCGCCTTTATTTAAAGGAGGGTCAAATGTTAAAGCAGAGTATGTCACTCCTCCAGGCCTATCCATTTTGCTACTCGTTTTATACCAGTCTTTATCTGTAGGTAGTTTTTCAAATTTATTATTTTTAAGGTGTGTTTGCGGATGATCTCCATAAACAACATTATAAAAAGGAGGTCCATTTGGTTCCACTGCGATTAGTGCTTGAATATTTTCTGGAGCAACGTCACCAGCTATCCAACAAAATGGTCCGCCTTGACTATGACCTAAGACACAAGACTTACCAGCAATACTTAATAATTCTTTTAAAGCTACTCTAGACATCTCTTCAATCTCAATTCTGTCATCCATGGTATTTAACTGGGACATAATAAATTGTTTTGAAAATTGACTATCTCTTTTGCCATCATCAGGCCATTGCGTATGTTTTTTTGCTTGAGGCCAATTTCCCAAATCTTTCATTGAACTAAATCTTCTTTCGCAATCATCATAATCCATTTCTCTATCAATATAATTTCCATAGAGTGTACTAGAATAACCCGAACGACCTCTTGCGGGTTGATCAACTACAAAAACTTCATATCCTGCAAATAAAAAATCATAAGCCCAACCTCTTCTGTGATCAGGTGTTGATAAAAAACCTACGCCAGACTGACCTCCGCCATGAATTAAAATTATTTTCTTTTCTCCATCTTTTTCTTCTGGAATGAAATGCTCAACATACATCGAACCTTTTGTTACTTCTTTATTATTAACTTTTGTCTTAATACCTCCTACAAAAAAAGCTTTATGATCTTTAAGTCTTATAGGGGCGCTATCTGTTTTGTGCATGAATGAAATATATTTGATATAAAAATAAGTTAAATAAAATTTTTAAAGTTATGGTATAAAAAACTATGCACGTTTATGAAGCCCTTGCTGAAGCGTTTATTGCTGAAGATGTAAAAGATATTTTTGCACTATTAGGTGATGGCAATATGCACTGGTCAAACTCAATGGTTAATAAAGGTGCAAATTTTACTTACACCAGGCATGAACATTGTGCGGTATCCATGGCAATGGCGTATGCGAGAGCAAATGATACCGTTGGAGTTGCAACAGTTACTTGTGGTCCAGGCCTAACTCAAACAATGACTGCATTAACTACAGCTGCAAAAGCACGAATACCAATAGTTGTTTTTGCTGGAGAGTCACCAATAAGTAAGGATTGGTACAATCAAGTTTTAGATCAAGAACCATTTGTGAAAGCTTGTGGCGCAGAATATTTTTCCATTAGACATCCAAAAAGAATTTTTACTACTGTTAGAGAAGTTTTTTTTAAAGCAAAAAATAATAATCAACCTGTCGTGATTGGAGTGCCACTAGATTTTCAAGAAAGCAAATATGAAGGTAACGAAAAAGCAAAACCATCAAAATTATTAGGTTGGGAAAATCAAAAGCCTGAGCCAGATTCTAATTTTATTAATAAAGCAATAGATCTGATTTCTAATTCAAAAAAACCTATTTTATTAGCTGGTCTTGGAGCTATTAAATCAGATGCAAAAAAAGAATGTGAAGAATTTGCTGACAAGATTGGAGCATTATTATCAACTACATTGCCAGCAAGAGGTTTTTTCCATGACCATCCGTTTTCAATTAATCTAGCCGGAGGTTTTTCATCAGATATTACAAGAAAGTATTTTAACGATGCAGACCTGATTATTTCAGCCGGTACAAGTTTAGCATCACATGCTGCTGATGCTGGAAAACTTTATCCTAATGCAAAAGTAATACAGATTGACCTTGATCCAAAACCAATCAATCAAGGAAGAGTTTCTTCACATTTATGGATACAAGCTGATGTTAAAAAAGCTCTTCAAAAAATTAATTCGGAAATTGAAAAAAAATCAAAAAAAATAAATACTGATAAAAATTGGCGAGATAAAAATAAAATTGACCAAATTAAAAATAACTTACCTGATACTAAAGAATTTAAAGTAAAGGATGGATATCTAGATCCCAGATTGGTTGTAAAAGAATTAGATAAAGTATTACCAAAAGATTTTTTTATGGTTAACTCATCAGGACACTGCTCATACTATCCTGCACATATGCTTGATAGATCAAATGAAAACTTTTTAACGATTAGAGAATTTGGTGCAATTGGAAACGGTTTATCCTATTCAATTGGAGCTGCTGTTGCAAAAAAAAATAAACAAGTCGCATTAATCGATGGTGATGGCGGGTTTTATATGCACATTCAAGAGTTAGAAACTGTTGTTAGACATAATATAAAAATGCTCTTTATTATATTAAATGATGAAGCTTATGGATCTGAGATTCATAAACTGAGGCACGATGGTCTTTCTGATGTTGGAGCAGTGTTTGGAAAATCAAACTTAGAAAATATTGGCCAAGGATTTGGTTTATTATCAAAAAAAATAAATAAATTAGAAGATATTAAAATCGCTTTTGAAGAATTTGAAAAATCAAATAAATCAGCCATTTGGGATATACCAATTTCTGATAACATTCTCTCACCTGTGATGAGAAGGCTTTTAGAGTCAAAAAAATAGGCTAATTTAATCTTTTTGTAACTCCACCTCTTTCTCCAGTATTTAATTGATTTGAAAATTTAGGATCCATCGGTCGAGGATTAGGTGCATTTAACCAGACTCTATAAAGCAAGCGTTTCTTTTCAGGACTTTCATGGTCAACAACCTTGGTCCTAGTATGATAAGTAACTCTATTGTTTAAAACTTGAATATCACCATCTTCTAACATCATTTTTAAATGAAATTCATCTTGCTCAGTTAAATACTGAACATAATTTACCGCCTCTTGACTAAGTGAGTCTAATCCACCTGAATATTTTTCAGCTCCTAGTTCAATTTGACTTTTATTGAATCTTGAACACATTTTTCCATCAAAATAACTAAATACAGGTATAGGATGGGCGCTTAATTCTTTTTCAGTTTTTCCCTTTCCAATTAGATCAATATAAAAACCTTTGCATAATGTTTCTAAATACTGAGGTTTTGTTTTTAAAATTTCATTATAAATCGCAAGAGAACTAATAACTCCACTCTCTCCTCCCTCTTTGGCTCTTTGAATACAAAGTAGTGCTACATGATCACAACTATCAGTATGAGCATCAATTTTTGCGGTGGTTCGGTGAAGTCTAACACCATCTCTGTAAGGATTTTCACTTACAATTTTATCACCATAATCTTTAACACCGCTCATTAATTCACCCTTGGAGTTCTGCGGTATGCCAGTTCCAAGATATGAACAAATGCCCCAGTAGATAGTTTGAATAGTTAATTGATCATATTTTTTTGGATCTAAACCTCTAAGTCTTATAAACCCTCTGCCTTTTTGAAGAATATCAAGCTGCTCACATAATACAGAGCTTAGTTCGGGTAAAACAAAATCTTTTTTTGAAAATGATGTTGGTCCTAAGTTATTATCAATTATTTTTTTAGCAGCAGTTTCTAATTCTTCTATTTGACTTTTGGTAAAACAATAGGTCCAAATATTTTCATCTTTAAATTCAGAGACTTTCCAAACACATGGCTCGTTAATAGGTTCTTTTAATATTTGCATAGTTCAAATATTATATATTTTTATAAATTTTCAATTAATTTTTTTGTAAATTCAGTAGTAGATAATTTTCCACCAATATCTGTTGTTCTTGTGTCTGTATTGGTAATAGTTTTATCAATAGCATCTTCGATCATTTGTGAAATTTTCTTTAAATCATTATTATTATTTTTCTTGCCTAGCCAATCTAATAACATTGCGACTGATCCTATCATTGAAACTGGATTTGCAATATTTTTTCCAGCAATATCTGGCGCGGAGCCATGTTGAGCTTGGGCAATACAATACTTGTCTCCAGCATTAATAGATTCTGCAAGACCAAGGCCGCCAGCAATTTCTGAAGCTGCGTCAGATAAATTATCACCAAATAAATTGGTAGCCAGAATTACATCAAATACTGACGGATCCCTGATAAGCAATGCAGACATTGAGTCTACAATTTGCTCTTTATATTCAACATCAGGATATTTCTTTGAAACCTCTCTAGCGCACTCTAAGAAAAGACCATCACTATATCTCAAAACATTAGCTTTATGGATTGCGACTAATTTTTTTCTTCTTTCTTGAGCGTATTGAAAACCAACTTCTGCAATTCGTGTTGACCCTTTTCTAGTTATATTTCTAATTGATATAGCAACATCTTTTGTTGGCATTAACTCACCAACACCTAAGTACATATTTCGATCAGAATAAAATCCTTCAGTGTTTTCTCTCATCACAAGACAATCTATTCCCATTGGAAACCTTGTGGATTTTCCTAACCTATTTTTTGCAGGTCTTACGTTTGCATAAAGATCAAAATATTTTCTTATAACACCAGATGGATTTAATCCACCTTCATTTACAGCAGGATAATCATTATGGGAACAAGTGCCTAGAATGATACCATCGCATTGTTCAGCAACTTTTAATACTTCACTTCTAAAAGTAGTTTTGTATTTTTTCAAAGAAACAAAACCAATATCCTCATATAAAAGGTCAACTTTTAGATCAAATTTATCTAAAGCAGCTTTTAAAACTTCGATAGATGCTTTGGTAATTTCTGGACCAATACCATCTCCCTCAAGGACTAAAAATTTTAGATTACTCATTAGACAATCGAATATATATATTAAAAAAAAATTTACAAAATGAAAAATAATAAACCTCAAATTTTTAAAGAACAAAATATTAAACCGATAAAAAGATTTGGTACCGTGACTACAAAGATTTTTGTAAGCAAAAGTAAAGGGTCAAAGTCAATGATTAGTGGGATAACATCTATCCCACAAAACAAATCAATTAATTTACATTACCATAATTGTGAAGAGGCAGTTCTTGTATTAGAAGGAACAGCAATTGCCGAGATAAATAAAAAAAAATATATTTTAAAAAAAGGACAAGTGAGTTGGATACCAGCAAAAATTCCTCACAGATTTATTAATAATCAAAAAAAGAAATTAAAAATTTATTGGACATACGCAAGTGCTAATGCCACAAGAACCGATGTATTAACTGGAAAAACAAATAAAATTTTAGATGAGCACAAAAAAAAATAAAATAAAATTTAATTATAAAAAATTAGAAAAGTTTATTCAAAATATATTTATTAGCGCTGGTTTAAATAATAAAAGTGCTACTGATGTTGCTTATGGACTAGTTAGAGCAGATTTAAGAGGAGTTTGGTCTCATGGCGCGATTAGAACAAATGTTTATGTAAACCGAATTTTAAAAAAACAAATTAATTCCAAGCCTAAAATAAAATTAATAAAAAAATCTAGCAGCGCTTATTTAGTTGATGGAAATAATGGTATTGGATTCACTGTTGCTAAAACTGGTATAAAAAAGTGCATCGATCTTGCTAAAAAAAAT
>Ga0255761_10003581_pt1 | contig 14046 bp, 11 predicted proteins | sample 071ome_29_FD_179961 | JGI IMG/M metagenome (GOLD analysis project Ga0255761, IMG submission 179961) | Coastal salt marsh microbial communities from the Groves Creek Marsh, Skidaway Island, Georgia - 071407BT metaG (version 2) | ecosystem: Environmental > Aquatic > Marine > Intertidal zone >... | reverse complement strand
GGTGCTAAGCAATGCCTGTACACGCTCTGGAGAAAGTTCCAAAGCATCGAGTAAATGGCAGATTGCACCTTCGAAGCCTGCCATCCCGAAGGCCGCATTATCAAACTCGCATTGCTTCTGCTCAATGTCCTTTGGTAGGTGATCTACTGTCAAACAATCTACAGTGCCATCATTTACCGCAGCGATTAGGGCCTGCTGATCTTCACTTGTACGTAGTGGTGGGCTAACCTTGAAACTAGTATCGTAAGTGCTTACTGCTTGGTCTGTGTAGAGCAGGTGGTGTATGTTCACGCTACAGGTCACATTGAGGCCTTTGGCTTTGGCTGCTCGTACCGCTTCAATACCTTCTTTCGTACTGATACTAGCGATGTGAAGTGCCCCTTCGGTATATTCCAACAACTGCAGGTCACGTGAAATTCTGAGGTATTCGGACAGGGCAGGAGTGCCTTTGAGACCCACGAAAGTGCTGGTTTCGCCTTCATTCATTTTACCGCCTGCGACCAAGTTCTCATCTTCAGGGTGCACCATGATTCGGCCGAAAGAGCGTGAATACAGCAGGGCTAATTTCAATACGTTGGCATTGGTAATACCGTGCTTGTAATCTCCAAACATTGGGCTCCCGTGCTGGTGCATGTCGAACATTTCACTTAGTTCTTCGCCTGCACGTCCTTTGGTGGCTGTACCAATAGGGATCAAGTGAATAGGGCTTTGGTCGCTCTTGTTGGATATGAATTCTACACCAGTTTTGTTGTCGGCAAAGGGATGCCCATTTGAAACCACGCCTACAGCAGTAAACCCTCCAGTCGCAGCTGCTACCGCACCGGAAATTAAGGTTTCTGATTCTTCATTACCGGGCTCACCCAAATCACTATGAAGCTCAGCCATTCCTGGGTACACAGAAGCACCGGCTGCATCCCAAACCTGGGCGGTATCCGATGTAAGTGAGCCAATAGACGTAATGGTATCTCCTTCAATCAATACATCAACGGTTTGCAAGTGATACGGGCTGTTGATGTCAACGATGTGAGCGTTCTTGATAAGGAGCTGCATCTCAGAAAATTTTGACAAAAATAAGCGCTATTAATGCGAAAACCAATGCTAAAAGCAATCCAATTTGCATGGGATCTTGTAAAACTATGCCTTTAGCACCAGTAATGGCCTGGGTTTGAAAGCCAACAGTACGTTGATTTTGGAGGTAATAATCTTCACCTATTAGGACTGGAATGTCCCAATTCAAGTTCCTATCACGCATGATCCATTGGTGCAACGCTATGTAATAGGGATGCTCAACCTCTTGTGGCACAAAGCCTTGCTGATATAGTATCGCTCCTGGGGTACCGGATACAAAGCCAGCTATGGTGCCTTCAGGACATGCCAGTAGCGGTTCCCATTGGCCCTTCAGCACTTTGGATTTTTTTGGACTAGGCCAGTCATTTCGCAGGGAGGGTGCGATGAATTGCTCTGAATACAACGGGTGTTCGAGTTGCGGAAGCACAGAGATGAGGGTATTCTCTGAAGAGGTTGAAGGAAATATTAGAGCATTATGGGCCAATTCTTTTAGCACCTCTGGCACAAAATCAAATCCGACGAGTACCAAATTTTTAGGTTCTCCAAGGTTGGACCAGAGTTCATTGGTGGTGTAGGGTAGCAAAGAATCGGGCCCAAATACACGAACAAAATCCTGGACATTTCCGGCATCTCGACCACTGACCAGCCAAGTTTCCCTAGGCGTGCCCACGGAAAAACTCAAGACGTTATCAGCTACTACGCTATCCGCTTCCATACGCAGTGTATAGAGCGAATCAGGGAGCAGCCCCTCCAAAGGAATACGAACTTCGTCGAGGCCTTGCCATTCCATCAAGCGCTGCCCGCGTTGTTCTAAATACCAATTGGTGGAGGAAGCGCCGCCCAATAATTGGACCCTAGCCATTTTACCTTCGATACTTCCCGTCATCCAAGCATTGCTCAATGAATCGCGATCCGGGGCAAGTATGGTCTTAAACCCGCTCGGAATAGGGGCATAAGCTGCAGTTATCAATACGGCGGAAGAATCCACCTTCAGCGGCATAGTAGTGGAAGGCCATTGTTCCATCAGTGCGGCAATGTTCGACTGGGCTATGTTCTCAAAGTGGGCTCCGTCTCTAGTGGCAATGTCGTAATTACCCGCTGGTAGCTGCTCTAGCAGCTTCTCCAACCAAGTGCCCTGTTGCCATAAGCCGGGATGGTTATCGATGACCAATTCCTGTACTCGCACTCCAAAATTTGGGCGTCCCAAAGCGAAGATGACCGAGAGTATGGCCAGCGTTCTCATGGCGAGTACGATGAGATCACGAAGTTTTTGTCGGCGGCGTTCACTGGTCTTAAATGTGTTGAGCCACATTAAGGACGGAATGGGCGTAGGTTTTCGAGGTCGCTTGCCCAACAAATGTATAAGGGTGGGGAGCAGGGCAAGGGGCAGGGCCCATAATATGGCGGGAGATTCGAAAATCATTCTTTGAGTTTGGCCCCTACAAGGGTTATTGGCAAATGCTCAGGTGAAGTATTCAAATCCAAGGTTCCTATGACTGTAATGACTTGGTCCGTGATGAGTTCCACAGGGCGCTCAAACTCTAATTCCATCACACTTTCAGGTCCCGCAGCACCGCAGAAAAAGCAGCTTGAAAAGGGAAAGGCGCTCAACGCATAAATATGGTCGACAGGATCTAGGACGATGGCGTATCCCGTGATTTTCATTTCTTTTCCGTCCCAATTCTCTCGTTGTTCTGGAGTCCACTGAGGGACTTGGACCCAGGAGGCCGTGCCTTCATCGTACACTTCAGTGAAATCGATTTGCTCGAGGGCACTCCAGGACAGTCGCTCTTGCGCTACACCGCAGAAACTAAAGAAGAATAATGTTATGATCAAACCTGTTCTCATCCGTGGAATTCTGCTTGTTGAATGATAAAAAACAATCGGTAGGGGTCGTTATCGTTGAATACGAGGATACCCTTAATCACAACGAATTGATCCGTAACCAAATGATCCGGTTGATCTTTAAAGACCAATTCCACTACGGTATTCGGCGCCGCATTTCCGCAGAAAAAACAGCTCGAGAAGGCGTAACGGCTCAACGCATATTGCTTGGTCGCCACATCTACTGGTACTATATACCCTTGCAGTACCACTTCTTGATTCTTGTAACTGTCCAGCCAAGAAGGGAATTGGGGTGAATACAACCCTTCGGGAGTCGTGCTGTAGGGCACGGCCAATAAATCCCAGGACACCACCTTCTGACCCCAAGCAGTGACTTGAAGACCGGCAGCCATCACGATGACCCAAGCCCATTTTCTCATGACTTTCTCAGTTTAATCCATAACAAACCCACACCTAAGGCCACGGTCAACAACATTGCCATCCATTCCTCAACGATTGGCGCCACACCGATCATCCCTTGAATGATCAGTTCTGAGCCCAACAATCCCAAAATCATAAGCGCCACTACATTGCCAAAGACCTGCATAAATATTGATGCAGTATTGCCGTGGTGGTTTCGCAAAAAGGCAATGGTATTGCGTTCCGAATGGTACAGGTTTGAGATGTAGGCGATAAACAAGAGCATTACTCCAGCGGCAATGATCCAAGACCAACGAGTTGACTGTTCTATGGTGGGTTGCCATTGTTTCTGCAACTGACCAAAAATGAATACCGGGAAAGCCCCTTGTTCGTCCGTACGCTGACTGATAATATTTGGCAGCATGAGCATGGCCGCTTTCGACTTCAGTTTCAACATCACAGAGGTGTAGGATGGCTCCGCACTGTGGTGTAAGTCCCAATATGTTTGAGGCACTGTGAATATGGCACTTTTATCAGCACTGCGTTTGGCTTCCACAATCCCAACCACTTGTAGTGGATGTTCATGCGATTCGCCCCGCGAATCGCTGCCGTGTGCTGATATGAGACTTGAACCTATACCCACCTGAAGCTGATCAGCCAAGGCAGCATCCAAAACTACTTCGCCTGAAGCAACCGGTAAATGTCCTTCTTTCAATATTAGACCGAACCAGGGATAGTAGGAACTGTCCGTACCCACCAATGGATGGCCTTGCACATTGTCGCCTAAAGCAACAGGAGTCGCCATTGCCACAAGCGGATGAGTCTCCCAAAACTCATAGGTGGCCGCTGTAATATTTCCCGTTGGGTTTTCGAGTCTATACAAAGAGCTCGAAACAATTTGAATAGGACTTCCCTTGTAACCAACAATCAAATCTACCTGGGACGCACTCTCTTCCCATTGGTGGAAGATATAATGCTCCAAAGCACGAGGAGCCTTGATGAATACTCCCGTGATCGAGGCCAGTACCCCGACAATGAGCAGAGCAGCCCATTTGCGTTTCCATTGCATCAACCACAAACTCATAAGGCAAGCGTATTTACGTGGTTGAATCTATCTTTCATACGCTGGTCGTGCGTGACCGCATAAATCCTGCCTTGAGGATGAGCGCTTAACCATTGGCCTAAGAGTTCATATGCCTTCTCGGCCCAATCGTCATCTAGTGCACTGGTAGGCTCGTCCAATAATAGGGTCGAAGCGCCTTGGTTCATGGCGAGCACGAGGGCGAACCGTTGCAACTGACCTATGCTGAGTTGATGTGGAAATCTGTGTAATAAGGGACCAATTCCCAAAGCAACCGCATCCTTCTCAAAACCATCTCCCGCCTTCATGGACAATTGCTCCTGCATCGTGGCGTATTCAATCCATTGCGGATGTTGCGGCATGAGCGCTGTCAAACCTTCTAAATTTGGTTTATTCTGAGCTTCTTGAGCCCCGTGAAGCACACGAAGTAAGGTGGTTTTTCCGGTACCAGACGCCCCTGTAATCAAATGTAGGCCTGCACCAAGGTCAAGTGAGGGGTAGGAAATGCTATGTTCTTCGAATGTGACGATCATGACATTACATTCCAATAATATAGGATAGGCATCGTAATGGTATAGACCAATTTTATAACGATCCCTGTAAACAAACCCAGGACGGCCATAAAGGCACTTTTCAAGCTCTGACCAGCATCCTTTTGTTCCATATACTCACCGATAAAGGCTCCCAAGAGTGCCCCTACAATCATAAAGGGTCCCGTGATCAATCCAACCAACAAGCCAATGCCCGCACCTATAGCAGCTCGCTTCGAACCACCCCCAAGTTTAGTGAGGAGGGAAGGCAGGAAATAATCGGCCACAAAAACTGTAACTCCAACAATTACCCAAATCCAAGTGTTGATGGTAAAACTTTCAGCTTCGTACATTCCTGCTACAAGAGCTGCGGCAGTGATCAAGGAACCTGGTAAAACGGGCAATACTGCGCCTACGATACCTGTGAGAAATAAGATGATGATGAGCAGTTCCATGAGGCTAAATATACAATAGATTTACCCCTATGAAGTATGTGGTCGTAGATATCGAAACAACCGGCGGAAAGCCCAATGGCAATGGGATTACGGAGATCGGTATCGTACATGTCGAGCACAAGAAGATCACCCACCAATGGTCTACCTTCATCAACCCGTTGCAATCCATTCCCTACAACATCCAAATGCTCACGGGCATCAACGATGATATGGTGGCCGATGCACCCACATTTGAGGAAGCCATACCGGAGCTTTTGAAACATTTGGAAGGAGATATTTTCGTGGCCCATTCGGTCAATTTTGACTACAGTTTTATCGATGCCGCCTTCCGTGAAGCGGGTCAATCTTGGCGAATGCCGAAGCTGTGTACCGTGAAGTACAGTAAAGCGGTGTTTCCTGAATTTGGTCGCTATTCTTTGGCGCACTTGTCCAGAGCCTTAGCGGTGGAGAACGACAATCCGCACCGGGCATTGAGCGATGCCCTTTGTGCCGCAGAGGTATTGATTCATTGCTTGCACGGCGATTATGACGAGCAGCGGCTGAACGACCCGAAATTAGGCCTATTAAAGCGTATTCAAATGCCCGACAACATGCCGGTGCATTACTACGACACCCTACCAAAATCCCACGGGGTGTACCAATTCCTCGATCAAATGGGACTTCCGCTGTACATCGGCAAAGCCAATAATATAAAATCCCGCATCACCCAGCACTTTAGTACACAGCAGGGCAGTACTAAATACCAACGCCTCATGAAAGAGTGTTATTCCCTCAGCTACACCACCTTGCCGAATGAAACGCTCGCACTGGTATACGAGGATCATTTAATACGTCAACATTGGCCACCGCTGAACAAGGCGCAGAAAAAGCAAGCATTGAAATTTGGACTCTACACCTACAAAAATGGGAGAGGAGAGCTCAAATGTGTGGTACAGAAAGTCATAGGGGATGGGGCATTGGTTAGGTTTGGATCCTACCTCGCTGGGCAACAGTGGCTCGCAGCCCTTCAGGACCAAGCCGTACGAGAAGAAATCACCTTTTCCGATGCACTCGAACGTATTCAAGAGCAACAGGCCATGAAATTCCTCATTGATTTAAGCCCAGAACAAGGAGCGCTTTTTATTGAAAACGGGAGTATCACCGGAATCTATACCGACGATGACTTTTTGCACAGCGAACAGTGGATACGAGAACATTTCATTGCCGTGCAGCCGTCTCCCACAATCAATGCCATAGGAATGAAGCTGGTCGAGGACCGACCAGGCTCCATTATACCAGTTTAATCTTTAGTTTCAGAAGGTTCTTCCGCAGGGGTTTCCTCCGAGCCTTCCTCAAGTTTCGGCGTTTCCTTCGGTGCTTTCACCTTTTTAGGCTTGGTCACCTTGAACTCTAATTCCTTCTCGTTCAGCGTAATCTCAATGGCATCGCCTTCCGCGATCTCTTTACCAATGATTTTCTCTGCTAAAGGATCTTCGACCAATTTCTGCAAGGCGCGGGCCAACGGACGGGCCCCAAAGGCTTCATCAAAGCCTTCATCGGCAATATGATCTTTGGCTTCTTGGCTCATGGAAATGGCATATCCCAAATCTTCAATACGGTGGAAGAGACCTTTCAGCTCGATATCAATGATCTTATGGATGTCCTCACGAGTCAAACTGTTGAACAACACAACATCGTCAATGCGATTCAAGAATTCAGGGGCAAAAGCCTTTTTCAGTGCGCTCTGAATGACGCTCTTCTCTATATCTCCTTTGTTTTGCTCTCGTGCATTGGTTCCAAAACCTACACCAGTACCGAAATCTTTCAATTGGCGTGAGCCTAGATTCGAGGTCATAATGATGATGGTATTCTTGAAGTCCACCTTACGGCCCAAACTATCGGTGATCTGACCGTCGTCTAGGGCTTGTAGCAGCAAATTGAATACATCAGGGTGTGCCTTTTCAATTTCATCGAGCAAGATGACAGAGTAGGGTTTGCGGCGCACGCGCTCGGTTAATTGGCCACCTTCTTCATATCCTACATATCCCGGAGGCGCACCTACTAGTCGACTGATCGCAAACTTCTCCATGTACTCGCTCATATCGATGCGAATCATGTTGTCCTCACTGTCGAACAGCAGTTTGGTCAATTCCTTGGCTAATTGGGTTTTTCCAACTCCAGTAGGACCTAGGAAAATAAAGGAACCAATAGGCTTCTTTGGATCTTTCAAACCAGCGCGGTTGCGCTGAATGGCGCGCACAATCTTTTTAACCGCCTCATCCTGACCGATCACAGTGCCTTGCAACGCTTCGTCCATCTTAGCCAGCTTATCCATTTCTTGGGCAGCCACGCGCTGAACAGGAACCCCGGTCATCATCGCCACAACCTCCGCTACTTCGGGCTCATCTACAATCTTCTTATTCAGCTTGATCGAATCTTCCCATGCTTCTTTTGCATTGGCCAATTTTGCTTCGAGTTTCTTCTCATCATCACGGAGGCGAGCAGCTTCTTCATAGCGCTGACTCTTCACCACACGAACTTTTTCCTCCTTGATATGCTGTAATTCAGCCTCAAGCTCAGTAATAGTGGCAGGCACTTCAATGTTGGTGATGTGCACACGCGAACCCGCCTCATCCAAGGCATCAATGGCCTTATCGGGAAGGTGTCTGTCGGTCATATAACGCTGAGTCAACCTCACACAAGCCTGGATGGCTTCGGGCGTGTAACTCACATTATGGTGTTCTTCGTATTTATCCTTGATGTTATTCAAGATCTGAACAGTTTCTTCCATACTGGTCGGATCCACCGTTACCTTCTGGAACCTACGCTCAAGAGCACCGTCCTTCTCGATGAACTGACGATATTCATCTAGGGTAGTAGCACCGATACATTGAATCTCTCCACGTGCTAGTGCAGGTTTGAACATGTTTGAGGCATCCAACGACCCCGTAGCGCCACCGGCCCCTACAATGGTATGTAGTTCGTCGATGAATAGGATAATATCGTCGTTCTTCTCTAGCTCATTCATCAGCGCTTTCATACGCTCTTCAAATTGCCCGCGGTATTTCGTTCCCGCCACAAGGCTGGCCAAGTCTAAGCTGATCACTCTTTTGTTGAACAACACTCGGCTAACTTCCTTATTCACAATACGAAGGGCCAATCCCTCTGCAATAGCGCTCTTACCCACACCAGGCTCACCAATGAGCAATGGATTGTTCTTCTTTCTTCGGCTAAGAATCTGACTCACGCGCTCTATTTCCTTGGAGCGACCGACCACAGGATCGAGTTTTCCTTGTTCTGCAGAACGGGTCAGGTCCTTACCAAAGTTGTCCAGTACAGGTGTCTTGGACTTTTCCTTTCTACCGCCCACAGGAGAGCTTCTACGCCCACTAGATGGTGCACTACCTTCTTCTGAATCGGGATCGTCGTAACTCATGGAAGGAGAAATCAAATCATCCTTAGGCTCTTCCGTTTCGGTCTCAATGTAATTGCTCTGGTATTCACTTTTTACCGCATCGTATGATGCGCCGAACTGTGCCATAATACCGGAGATTGGATCATTATCATTTCTAAGAATACACAACAATAGATGAGGCGTACGAATAATAGGGCTCTGGAACAGCTTAGCCTCGAGAAACGTAGTCTTCAAGGCCTTTTCTGCTTGACGGGTCAAGGGTAGGTTTTTACCGTTGGCTGGATTGTTTGTCGCATAGGGCGTACTCAACCCTTCAATCTTGGAGCGTACCTGTTTTAGGTCCAATCCCAACTCTTTTAAAATCTGTATGGCCGTTCCTTCACCTTCTCGGATAATACCGAGTAAAAGGTGCTCCGTACCAATATAGTCGTGACCTAATCGCAAGGCTTCTTCCTTGCTGAAAGTAATCACATCGCGAACTCTGGGGCTAAAATTCTCTTCCATATTGTGCTGGTTCTTTTACCGTCTTAGTCATTGCACATAGCGTGCCAACCTTTCTTTTCAAATCTAATGGTAGATTCGACCCGATGTACCCCTGCTCACAGAACGATTTGTTAACATTCGCATGTGGAAAAAAGGCGCAAGTTCACAGCGCTTACAAGGAATTAACGGGGGCTGAAAAGGTATATTTGAAAATTACGAAAAAACGCGGCACTCGCCGCCCTAAATACTGACAATATGGCGCAGGGAGAAAAAATTATCCCCATAAATATTGAGGAGCAGATGAAGAGCTCCTACATCGACTACTCTATGTCGGTGATCGTTTCTCGTGCTTTACCAGATGTTCGCGATGGTTTGAAACCCGTTCACAGACGTGTGCTTTACGGCATGCACGACATGGGGGTGACCAGTACCAAAGCGTACAAGAAATCTGCGAGGGTAGTAGGGGACGTATTAGGTAAGTACCACCCGCATGGCGATAGCTCCGTTTATGATACCATGGTGCGTATGGCTCAGGATTGGTCGTTGCGTTACATGTTGGTAGATGGCCAGGGGAACTTTGGTTCTGTAGATGGTGATAGTCCAGCGGCAATGCGTTATACGGAGGTTCGTATGCGCAAGATTGCAGAGGACATGCTATCCGACATCGATAAGGATACCGTCGACTGGCAGCTAAACTTTGACGATTCCCTCAAAGAGCCTACTGTTCTTCCAACGCGTATTCCAGGATTGTTGGTCAATGGTGCTTCAGGTATCGCCGTAGGTATGGCGACAAACATGCCGCCTCACAACTTGACAGAGAGTATAAATGCCATCAATGCCTACATCGACGACAACGAAATCGAAGTAGATGGGTTGATGCAGCACATCAGTGCACCAGATTTCCCGACAGGTGGAACCATCTATGGTTATGAAGGTGTTCGCGATGCCTTCCACACAGGACGTGGACGTATTGTGTTGCGCGGTAAGGCTGTTATTGAAGAGGTCAAAGGCCGGGAATGTATTATCGTTACTGAGATCCCGTATTTGGTGAACAAAGCGGATATGATCAAGAAGACAGCGGAATTGGTCAATGATAAAAAGCTTGAAGGCATTTCAGATATCCGCGACGAGAGTGACCGTAAGGGAATGCGTATTGTATACGTTTTGAAACGTGATGCAGTGCCAAACGTAGTCCTCAATAAGCTGTACAAATACACGCAGCTTCAGAGCTCATTCTCTGTAAACAACATCGCACTAGTCAATGGCCGTCCAGAGTTATTGAATCTCAAGGACATGATTCGTCATTTCGTGGACCACAGACACGAAGTTGTTGTGCGTCGTACCGAATATGAACTGAAGCAAGCCGAAAAGCGCGCTCACGTTCTAGAAGGTTTGCTCATCGCCATTGATAACCTTGATGCTGTCATCAAGCTCATCCGCGCTTCATCTACACCTGAAGATGCAAAGACTGGGTTAATGACTGAATTCAAACTCAGCGAGATTCAAGCCAAAGCTATCTTGGACATGCGTCTCCAAAAGCTTACTGGTCTTGAGCGTGATAAGATCAAAGCCGAGTACGAAGAGTTGATGAAAACTATCGAATACTTAAAGAGCATCTTGAATGATAGAGCATTGCGTATGTCTATCATCAAAGAAGAACTCGAAGAGGTTAAAGAAAAGTTTGGTGATGACCGTAGAACGGATATTGAATACTCAGGCGGTGATGTAAGCATTGAGGATATGATTCCAGATTCAGAGGTAGTCATTACTATTTCTCATGCAGGATACATCAAGCGCACTGCATTGACCGAATACAAAAAGCAGAATCGTGGGGGAGTAGGCGCTAAAGCTGCAAGCACCCGAGACCAAGACTTCATTGAGCACGTCTTCGTCGCTACGAATCATCAGTACATGTTGTTCTTCACTGAGCAAGGACGATGTTTCTGGATGCGCGTATTTGAAATTCCAGAAGGAACACGTCAGAGCAAGGGTAGGGCCATTCAAAACTTGATCAACCTTCCACAGGATGATAAGGTATTGGCCTTCATTAATGTATTGAACCTTAAAGACGAGGAGTACATCAACAATCACTACATCGTGATGTGTACCAAGCAAGGTATCATCAAGAAGACCAGCTTGGAAGCGTATTCTCGTCCACGTGTGAATGGTATCAATGCCATCACCGTAAGGGAAGGAGATACGTTGCTAGAGGCGAAGTTGACCAATGGTGAGCAGGATATTATGCTTGCAGTGAAGAGTGGTAAAGCCATTCGCTTCCCAGAAAGCAAGGTGCGTAGTATGGGGCGAAACGCCTCAGGTGTGCGCGCCATCACTGTGGACAGTGAAACTGACGAAGTGGTTGGTATGATTGTCGTAAAAGAAGGCGACGGATTCGATGTAATGGTAGTCAGTGAGCAAGGTTATGGAAAGCGATCTGCACTAGAGGACTACCGCATCACAAACCGTGGTGGTAAAGGTGTTAAAACCATTACCGTAACCGACAAGACTGGTGAACTGGTCAGCCTAAAAGCTGTTACAGATGAAGATGATTTGATGATCATCACCAAGAAGGGAACGATGATCCGTATGGGAGTTGATACCCTGCGCGTCATGGGTAGAGCGACGCAAGGTGTTCGTTTGATCACCTTACGCAAAGGCGACGAGATTGCTTCCATTGCAAAAGTTCCTGCTTCTGAGGAAGAGGAAGATGAAGTAATGGATGTTGAAGGAGTAGAAAACACTGTTGATGGTGATGCTCCGGCAGCAGCAGCAGAAGGGGAGGAAGCTACTTCTGAAGAATAAGTAATCTTGGCGCAATGTTTGTTTTAACTATGAAAACTACATTTGTAGCCACTTAAGAACGAAGAGATTAGAATTATGAAAAAGCTACTAGTCGCAGTCCTAACCGCTGCAACTTTTATGGCAATGGCGCAAGAAGCTCCAAAAGTCACTAGCGCAATTATCGCATTGAGAGGTAATGAACTCGTTGAAGCTAAAGGCTTTATCGATGAAGCAACGACAATTATCGACGGTAAGAACCAGGCAGATATCAAAGAGAAAATCATGTCTAAGTTCTACTACAACAAAGCGTTGATTTACTCTAAAATCGCTGCTTCTCCTGATGCAGCAACAAAAGCATTGGCAGCCGATGCAAATGTAGTCGCAGCGCAGAGCTTGTTGGATTTGTTGCAATTTGAAACTACTGCGAAGAAGCAATTGTACACGGAGGAAGCGCAACGTGAATCAATGAATATTGCATACAACTACCTAGTAGATGCAGGTTCAGCATACGAGGCGGGAGATTACCAAACGGCCTACGAAGGGTACATGTCTGCGTTTGAATTCAAGCAAAATGAATTGCTCGGAATGTTTGCTAGTGTTGATACAGGTTTGTTGTTCAACGCTGGGATTATCGCAGGTTCTGCAGGTGATCTTGAGAAGAGCAGCGCAGCCTTCGCTCAATGTTTGGAAATGGGCTACAAGGGAATTACGTACAGTGCTACGGATGTTTTAGGGAATCCTAAGCAATACCCGAATAAAGCTGCCATGGAAAAAGATATCAAAGGTGGTTTAGCTACTGATCCTGTAGTTGGTGAAGATGTTCGTCCAAGTGTGTACATCAGCTTGATTAACAACGCTAAGAAAATGGACAAGATGGACAATTACAACAAGTGGTTGACTGAGGCGCGTGAAGCGTATCCAGAGAACAAAGACTTGTTGGACATCCAGTTGCAGGCATTCCTAGACGTAAAAGATTACGAAGGTGCTATGAACAACTTGAACGAGGCCATTGCAAAAAATCCTGAGAAAGGTATTTACCATTTCGTAAAAGGAAACATCATGCAAACTGAAATGAAGGATTTGGATGGTGCATTGGCAGAATACAAAGCCGCGCTTGAAGTTGAGCCTGATATGAGCGACGCAATGTACATGTGTGGTTTGGTATACATTGATCGTGCAAACGACATCACTGAGCAAATGAACAAGCTTGGTTTGAACGAAACTCGTAAGTACAACCAATTAAAAGACAAGCAAAAAGAAGTATTCGGTGAATCACTAGGATACTTTGAGAGCGCTTACGAAATGAAGCCTGAGGACATGGACATCGTTCGTGCACTCATGGAAGTATATCGTAAGGTTGGTGATTACCAGAAGTCAATGGATATGAAAGCGATCCTAGACGAAGCTGGCGAATAATCACTGTTTATTAGAATAATAGAAAGCCCAAGTATTTCAGTATTTGGGCTTTTCTTTTGACTTTATACTATTTTGCTATAATATATATTATGTTAAATAGTGTTTTCACAGAACTAATCTCTCCAGGGAATAGTGTGCTGTTAGATTCTCCTCTATAATCATCACAGCTGTTTTTCCTATTCCATGCCACTGGGCAACTTCGGATTTTGAGAATTGAACCACATCGCTGTATTGCTCGATGCCGTGAGCAAGCAATGCACGCTTAGCAGGTGCCGCCAATCCAGGCAGTAGATTTTTCAGTCGTTGGCGCTCACAAGTTGGACAAGTCCTACAGCTGCTGCTCTTTTCAAAGCGGTGCCCTTTCTTACAGATTAATTGAACCATATCTCAATTTACGCTGATTCCGCAGATTTACGTCCACGCTTCATGGTATTGCTGGTTTTGCTATAGTTGTCCTTTTCTCGAGCCATGGTATCCTCATAACGAGGATCTGGCACCATGGCCACCTTATACAATGCGGAAGCCTCTATGCTGTAAAAACCAAATTCTTCGACAACGCGTCCTTGTACTCGATAAATGCCTTTGCCGCGAAAT
>Ga0255761_10003537_pt1 | contig 14136 bp, 16 predicted proteins | sample 071ome_29_FD_179961 | JGI IMG/M metagenome (GOLD analysis project Ga0255761, IMG submission 179961) | Coastal salt marsh microbial communities from the Groves Creek Marsh, Skidaway Island, Georgia - 071407BT metaG (version 2) | ecosystem: Environmental > Aquatic > Marine > Intertidal zone >... | reverse complement strand
AGCGTTTTGTCGTTTTTTTTTTTTTTCTTCTTCTGTTCTCTGTTTGTTCTTTTTTTTTTGCCCCTCCCCCTCCCCTCCCCCGGAGTGTGAAGCTGAATTTTTTTGTGTGCCTCCCTTCACGCATCGTCGGGGGAGAAATACGTACACGAGAGAGAGACTAGAGAGAGAGAGAGAGAGACTAGAGAGAGAGAGACTAGAGAGACACACCACAGTAGTCACACGTCTTCTCTCTCTTCTCACTTAGAACGAATAGTCACGCGCAGAACGAAACGAGCGCAAGACTCAGAAGGGAAGAGGGAAAACAAAAAAGAAGAAGAAGAAGAAGAAGAAGAAGAAGAAGAAGAAAACCACACATGGCGGTCAACTTTAGACACATGAAACGTCCGACTCCCGCGCAAGGCTTGAAGGCGATGATTCGTTTTGGAATCGTCTGTTTCTTTTTCGCGATGACGGTGAACTTTATCGCGACGCACTATCACTCGAGATATCCATCCTCGTCTGGTTCTTCTTTTTCTTCGTCTTCGTCTTCGTCTTCGACGTCGTCCGTTTTGGGTGGTGGTCACCACGACCATTCGTCGTCATCGTTATACTTTCCGTCTTGGATGTCATCCTCTGCGCACGATGACGAGCACGACGACGACGCGCGACATCAACAACACGATGACTTCCCACGAGTCGCTTCTTCTTACGACAGCAACATCGGGTGCTCGTCCTCGTCGACGAATAAACGAGTGAAAAGCGAACCTTTAAAGACAGAGTATACGGATATGGACGTCGTTATCGTCATGGTGGCGCCCGTGTGCACGACGCAGCAAGTCGTCGAACGCTTGAACTTTCACTATCACTTTCGGAAGATTTATTTCGTCGTGAAACAGGTTGAAATATGCCCGTATTTGCGTTCGTTGGCGAAGAATATCATATGTTTAGACGAAAATAAAGTCATACCCGGAGTCACGTACTCCTCGTTGTCCGAACGAGGCGAGAAGTTGAAACAGATTGGCCAAAAAGAAGGGTCCAATCGAGTCGGTTGGTATTTGCAACAATATCTCAAGTTGGGAGTCGCGTTGCACGTGAAAGATTTGTCGGAGTATTATTTAGTTTGGGATGCGGATAATATTGCCACGCGTCCATTAGAATTAGTGAGAGAGACGACGAAGAGCGAAAACTATGCGGTTCGGTTTTGCGCGAACCCGGTGACGCATAAGAGCACCGGGTACGCAAAGTTCTACAAGCGCATCGTGGGCGATAGGTTGATGAAACCGGGCGGGTACCCTAAAGACCCGAAAGGTGATTCGTTTAATTACGTCTGTGGATTTATGGTCATGAAAAGAGAATACGTCCGCGAGATGACCGATTATATCACGAATTACTTGAAAAACGGAGAGGATAGTCATTTGTTGGATCACTTGAGAGAGGACGAGAAAAAGTTCCCGTGGGACATTCACGCCATCGCCAACGAAGTCGCCACCGTCGAAGGTGGGCACTATTACTTCTCCGAGTACGACACGTACGGGTCATGGGTGCAAAAGATGCACCCGGATGAACACCAAGTGGATTATTCGAGCGAATATGCCAGAAATCCAACCGTCGCAGTCGCGCCGAGTAGTTTGACCGAAGCGGAGTTTAAAAAATTAGCGCGCAATCCGAAAAATCCTCTTCCGTACAAGTTTCCGTGTTGCATGAAGCACGAGAAGATTTGTGAGCGCGCGAGAAAAGCGGCGCGAACGAGTGATGGTTTAGTTCACGTTTTAGTATGGGAGGAGCACAAGATGCGATATCGAGGCACGTCCAGTCAGTGCACGGACGCGTTGCCGTTAGAGTTGAAAGAAGCCTTAGAGGCGAGCGGAGGCGACGGCGTTAAGCCCGATCGGTGATTGAGAATGAACCTATATAGTGAGTCTTCTAGGAATAAGCGATATGTAACGGTTCCAAGATAATAGTAGTCAGCGTTTATGGAAACGTGTGTCGGCTCGACGACGGCAGAGGCGAGTGACTCGAGACTTGCTGTGTATGTATTTTTTTTTTCCTTTTGTCTTTTCTTCTTTTCTTCTTTTCTTTTTCGGTGCGTGAGCTCTCTTCGTCTCTCTCTCTTTTTCCTCTCCTTTCGATTGATTTGTGGCTCGGATTTTCCGAAATTTCCGAAAACACACGAAAGATATTCTCGTCGTCGTCCTTCTCTCTCTCTCTCTTCGTCAGAAATACACATCTCACTCGAAACACATCATCACAAACAAACTATTTATAAAAATGGCTACTTCCAGCACATTCATCGCGCAACCAAACTTCTTGGTTAAGAAAAATGTGTTTACGGTGAGTCAATCATGTCGCGCTTCTTTTTTTTTGTGTGTGTGTGCTCGGTTTCGCTCGTCTTCAAAATCGCGGTCGCATTTCGCGCGAGACACAAAGGTGATGATGACGTGCAAAAAAAGTTGGACGAAAACAAATTCTAATAAATATGTTTTATATTTGCGCGCGTCGACACGAACAAACACACTCACGCGCTCTCTTTCTCCTTCTGTTTTCTCGCGTTTTTCTCATCTTAAACAGGCTTCTAGATCTCGAACGCCGCTTCGAACCGCCGGTGGTAGAGGATCGGTCGTCAAAACTGAAGCTTTTTTCAACTTTGGCAAGAAGAAAGAAGTTGCCGGGCAACCGATGGTGTGCATCGATTGCGGATACATTTACAGAGGTGATTTCAGCGCGTTGCCAAACTCGTACAGATGCCCGACTTGCGGTGTTGGTAAGAATCGATTCAAAGCCGCGATGACTCCGGCCATTGGCGTCGCACCACCGAAAAAACAGGCGCCGACTTTTAACACGGCGGGCGTCTTAGCCGAAAAGAGGAAAAACAAGGAGGCGTTCCGCGCGAGAAGAGCGGCGGCGGGCAAGAAGAAGAGTCCGAGAGAGTTGGCGAGAGAGAAAATGCTCGAGGAGCAAGCGAAGAAAGACGCGAAGAGAGGCGGCGGTCTCTTCGGTCGCTAATTATTATAACTCGTTGTTTTTGTAGTAGGAGAAGAAAGAGAAAGACGTGATGTCGCGACAATTACTTCAGAGAGTGTTTTTTAATAATATATACCAAGTGTAATTATCCAAATCTTTTTTATAACACAGACATACCGGTTTATCAATCTAAAACCTTGGCAACGACGCCGGCACCGACCGTACGCCCTCCTTCGCGCAACGCGAATCTTAAACCTTGCTCCATGGCAACTGGAGTGATCAACTCAAACGTGCACGTCACGTTGTCGCCCGGCATGACCATCTCGACGCCTTCCGGTAACGTGATGTTCCCGGTGATATCGGCGGTTCTCATGAAAAACTGAGGTCGGTAGTTGGAAAAGAACGGCGTGTGTCTACCGCCTTCGTCCTTTGTCAGGACGTAAATCTCTGCTTCAAATTTCGCGTGCGGAGTAATCGAGCCCGGTTTGCAAAGCAACTGGCCTCTCAAAACTTCATCTCTCTTCACGCCTCTCAAGAGTAAACCGGCGTTATCGCCAGCTTGCCCTTCGTTCAATTGTTTCTTAAACATTTCTACGCCAGTTACGGTGGTTTTCTTTGTCGGCACGATGCCGACGAGATCGACGTCTTCGCCGACTTTAATCCTCCCTTGTTCGATTCTACCAGTCGCCACCGTACCTCTCCCTTGGATCGAAAACACGTCTTCTACGGGCATAGTGAACGGCTTATCCAACGCTCTCTCCGGCGTCGGCACGTACTCGTCGATCTTGTCCATCAATTCTAAAATTTTTTCCTTGCCAATGGCATCGTTCGTCCCTTTCAACGCGTGCAACGCCGATCCTTTGACGAACGGAATATCGTCCCCAGGAAACTTATAAAACGATAACAACTCTCTCAACTCCATCTCTACCAATTCCACCAACTCCTCGTCGTCCACCATATCGATCTTGTTCAAAAACACGACCAAACTCGGCACTCCGATTTGTCTCGCCAACAAAATATGTTCTCTCGTTTGTGGCATTGGCCCATCCGCCGCAGAGACGACTAAAATAGCCCCGTCCATTTGCGCGGCACCAGTGATCATATTCTTCACGTAATCCGCGTGACCTGGGCAATCCACGTGCGCGTAGTGTCTGTTCTTCGTTTCATACTCAACGTGAGCGGTGGAGATGGTGATACCTCTCGCTTTCTCCTCCGGCGCTTTGTCGATCTGATCGAACGCGATTTCTTGCGCACCGCCAGCTTCTGCCATAACTTTCGTAATCGCCGCCGTTAACGTGGTTTTCCCGTGATCGACGTGACCGATAGTCCCTACGTTCAAGTGTGGCTTCGTTCGCGCGTTGATATCGTACGCAAAACATCTTCTCGTCGTTGCGTTAAAGTTGGTGAACAACAATTTGCTCAGCGGCGCGTTTTTCGTCGTCGCAGCAGCAAAAGAGGAAGAAACGGAAGAAGATGAAGACGCCGTCGCTTGGATGCCACCTCGATACCATCGTTGCGCTAACTGCGTCGCCCCGCGTCGCGTGCTTTGCGCAGATGCCATCCTTTCTTCTTCCTATATTTATATGTGTTTATGTATTTATGTGTGGTTGTCGTGTATTAATAAGGAAAGTGCGTGAAGATATTAAAAGAGAGAAGAGAGAGGGATTTGTTTCTCAATTCCGCCGTCAGCAGCACAAAAAGAACCCCCTGCCGAGAGAGAGAGAGAGAGCGAGAGAGAGCGAGAGAGAGAGGAAGCGAAAAATTCAAAAGCGAGACATCAAAAAATCATCTTTTCAAAAAAAAAAACGCGAAGTTTTCTCCACACGCACGGGTCTCTTTTGTTTGCGCGCGCGCACGAGAGAGTTAATATCACATAAACACGCGACACAGACACTTGTATACGCGAGGAATCACTGACAGTGAGAGAGAGGGAGAGAGAGAGAAAAAAAAAGAGAGAAATACCACCGAAGAAATCGACCATGTCACGTGCCTCCTCTAAAAAGCAAAATCCAGTACCGAGAAGTCCGATGACGAGCGCTGGGAAGAAACGAGAGAGAAAACTGAACGAAGTGGCGAGGAACGCTCCGGAGAGATTGACTGGGTCGGCGTCGAAAAAGGCTAAGGTTACGGCAAAGAGAAAAAAGGTTGCGAATGAAAAAGAAGAAGAAGAAGAAGAAGAAGAAGAAGAAGAAGAAGAAGAAGAAGAAAATGTCGGCATCGACGAAGACAACGAGAACGAGAGAGAAGAAGTGCGACGACCGCACTCGTACGTCGGAGTGTCCGATCCACCGGTGTCGAGGATTATCAAAGAGATTAAAGAAGCCATCAAGGTGTCCACAGAGAAAAACATGCAAGCACACCAGGGTTTATCGAATCAGGAGGTGCAACACTTGACGATGGAAGCGGCGCGGTTCTTTCTTTTTCAAATGGAAAAGAACGGCAACGCTCCCATTCCTCGAGCTTTGTACACGGAAGCGATGGCGAAAATCATGAAAGGGAAGAAAGTGAGAAACGTGGCGAGCTATATTTTACCTCGAGCGCAGATGAGATTAATGGACTATCTCGGTTTGGAACTGAAAGAAGTCCAACGAGTGACGTCGCAAGTGGAACAGAGCAAGAACAGAAACGCAGATGCTCCGTCGTCGACGTCGTTCATCCTTCGTTCGGCGCAGCCGATTGACGCGCGCGTTAAGTTTGTAGACAAACACATTCCTAAAACGAGGAAAGCGTGGAGAGGACTGGTCGTCGCGATATCTTCAATCATTCAGGTCAACGGCGGCACGATGGAAGAAACGGCGCTGTTCCGAGCTCTCGGACGATTCGGTATCCGCGTCTCCTTTAACGGCAAAGGAGAGCAACTGAGACAATGGTCCAACGATTTCGAGTGCGAACATTGCGAAATCATACCGAAACTCGTATCTCGACGCGTTCTTTTGCGAGATAAAATCACCGCGGCTTCTGGAAATGACTTCACGTACCAATACGAACTAGGCGAAGGCGCGTTGGAGTACTTTTCACAAGATCACGCAAAGCAGTTTGTCAAAGAAATGATGCACTCGTACGAAGAAGAATTCCAGCCAAACATTCGTCGTTAGAGAGAGAGAGAGAGAGAGAGAAGTGTAGCGCATTGTTGTAAAATCTATATCGCAGAAATGAAGAGAGAGAGAGATACTCATTATTCGCGGATATGTTCGCGTCCTGATACAGTGATATTTCAAATTTCTTCTTTTTTTTTTCGTGTCTCTCTGTCTGTGTGTCTGTCCTCTCCCACACTCGCGTTTGTTTCATACGCACGCACACATACACCTATTATTTATTCTACCAGCAAAGATATCTGGAACGTGCCTTTAGACATAAACACACACGCGCGACATGAGCAGCATTTTCAGCGGTTTGTTCTCTCCCGCTCCTCGGCAACTGGGAGAGAAGATTGACGTCGTCTACGTTTGCGAGTGGTTCTTATTCCTCTCCTTCTTCTTCGTGTTTGCGAGTGGATTTTTGCACAAGTTCATGGACGCGAAAGTGATTGCAAAGGCAAACGGCGGGTCGTTCTTGGGCGCGTTTCAGATGGCATGCTTTATCCCTTTGGCGTACGTCTCGTATTACGGCATCATCACTTGGTTTTTCAGCGAACAGTTCCAAGCTTCGCGAACTGCGGAGGAACGACTGTTCGGTCCAGTTTCCGATAACGTGAGAAAAATAGGCGAGGTGCAAATAGCATTTCAGGCGTGGGATTTTCTCATATCTTTGTTCAACTCGGAGTTGAATTCAGTTGAAATGTTATTACATCACGCGATGACGGGATTGTTATGTTACTGGATGTTAAGTTTACCGTACATGTCGTTTTACGGGATATATTTCATGGGCGTTTGCGAAATCTCTTCGCTGCCCTTATCGGTGGTGGATTTCATGCGATTCTTTCCCGATTACAAGGACAAGTATCCACTCATTAACATGATTAATTCTTTATTATTTGGTGTGCTGTTTGTATGGTTTCGAATCATCAAATGGATTCAGTATAGCGCCGGCGCGTGGAGAGATTCATTGCACGTGTTGAAGATGAAGAAATTGCCGGTGCCGAGAAGCGTCGTCGCAGGAGTATTGGTTCTGAACGTTTTCTTCACGGCTTTGCAAATCGTTTGGTGTGGCTTACTTTTTAAAGAAGCGAAGAAGATGTTTTTAGGAGGAGAAGATGGCAAGAAGAGCGACGAAAAGAAGAAGAACTAAAAGTACCTGGAAGACGGTATATCTGTACAAAAACCAGTCGCTCTCGGGCATCGAGCTGGATACCCATCGACTTAAAAATAGAACTAGGCATGCAAGTAGAAATACATCGCTATAGTTAGCAACAAAAACAATCGCGCGGTTCCGTGTGTTCCTGAACAAACTTAGCTCCAATCGGTGCGCCATCCGCGTCGACGAGATTCGATATCGTCGCTCTCAATACCATCAACTTTTCCAACCGTCTCGGTTTCACTTCTACCCAGACTAACCCGGTGCTCGTTTGCACGTCGCATTCGTACACCTCTTCGAGCTTTTCTATCTCGTTCTTAATCCAGTCCGCACTAACACTCTTCGCAGCTTTTTCTTCGGTTGCTTTTTCGTTTGAGTTTTCCCGATATCTCACCCGGTCCACTCGAAACTCCAACACTCTTTGTTTGTAAAAGATTTCGCCCTTGAGCCAAACGTCTCTCCCACATATGCCTCCCAACAAGAACATCTTGACGAACACGTCGAAGCAAATGTTATTGCAATAGTACCCGTGGTCTCTCTTGTATTTTACGGAAACATTTCCCCACATATATATGTACGAGCGTACCTACCGCTTTTTATTTAACAACTTTTGGTGGTTATTTTGGTTGTGTTAGTGTGCTTTTTGGTTGTTTTCTCGCAGACAAAATACAGAAAAATGAACTCAGAGAGGATAGAGAAAGCACTTCCTTCACAACAACAATACCGCGACGATGACGACATCACCAGCAGAACCTCCGTTGGAAACGGTCACCGTGAAATGCTTCCCGGGGAAGTTGATGTTGAATAGTTTAGAAATGTTAGGCGGCGTTTTCTCGATCGGAGAAGAATTCACTGGCGAAGAAAACGGCGCGCAGTCGTACTTGTTATACGAGCACGTCGGGCTGCCGAAGTCAAAAATGGTAGCGTTTTCGCACACGTGGACACCAGAGAACGAAAGAGGGAAAGGAATAGGAAAAGCAATCACGCGCGCGGCGTTGGAGTGGGCGAAAGTAAAAGGGTATACGGTCTTACCGACGTGCTCGTTCGTAAAGAAATTCGCAGAGGATAATATAGAAGAGGACTTTGTGAAAGGCGTCGTTTCCGATATGAAAGGAAGTCGAGTCATTAGTAACAACGTTAAAATGTAATATAAAATGTGTATCGAAACACGTGTACATTGGTACTGCGTATTAGATATAGTAATGAGAGTAGCATTCGTAGTAAATACAAGAAACTCGTTCATTATTGCACTCGACATGAGTGTTCTTCGGGCGTGAGGAGCTTGCTCAGATTTTTATCCGTGCGACGGTGAAACTCATTTTTTTCTCTTTCTCCGTCCTCATCTTCATCTTCGTCCGACGCAATGCTCTCATTCAGCGGTGTGTGCGATGCAAACGAAATCTGCCGTATGGGACTTTCGTCTTTCGTCGCATTTGACTGGTCTAAAATGTTGTCAATGTCATTGTTACTATTGCTACTGTTCGCGAGGGCGCCCCCTCGCTGTTGTTGTTTCATCGCTCGTCGTCTTTGATGCTGTCTCTGTTGTTGCTGCTCTGGACTGAACATACCTCGGTTTCTTCTTTCGCGAGCGATTTCGGCTAACAAACGATCCCTACTCAACGTCAATTCCCGTTCGGTCGTTTCGTACACGTCTTTTTGATGCTTCTTTTCGTTTTCCACTTTTTGTAGTTTTAAAGTCACGTCGCTCAATTTTTTGTTCATCTCGTATTCGCGTTCTTGCATGAACGCGGATTCTCGCAGCAACGCGTTCTGAACGACTGCTTTCTGTGCTCGCACGTCGTCTAACTCTCGCGTCAAGGAATCGATTGAAACCGATAACATTGCAGCTTGGTCTTCCATTTCCATGGCGCGCATGTTTGCCTCGTCAAATGCCTCTTGTAAATCTTTCGTTCCGTTGAGTTTCTTCGTGAGCCTTTGTATTTCAAGTTCCTTTTCTTTCAACTGCATTTCTAATCTGTCGCTGAGCTGCGTTTGAGCAGATAATAACTCATCTTTAGCGCGCAAAGCGAGTTCCATGGCTTTAAACGTATCCAGCACTCTGTCGTTTGTGGTTTGAGAGTCGTCGCCTCTGTTCTCAGTAGTACTCGCGATACTCCGCCCGCCTCCGTTTTTAATAGCGCTCGTCCCGTAGTACGAGGAAGAAACTGTCGATGAGGCGGCTTCATCGTCGTCGCTGTATTCCATGTGTCGACGGGTCGCGGAAGGCGGTGTGTTCTCACCTCGATCAGTATTGATGTGATTGTCGTCGTGATTGTCGTAGTTAGCATCGCGAGTAGTAGCATCGACGTTCGCGTTGCCTAAGACTATTTTACCAATCCCGCCTTTACCAGACGAGGAATTCTTGAGCGCGCTGAAACCACTAATACCACCGCCGCGCTTCTGTCGACACTCTGGCGTCGGTAATAGGTTCAAAATTGTGTTCATCTTCGCGCACCACTCTTCCTCTCCTTCTTTTAATAAATAACTACTTTCCTTCTTCTCTTCTCTTTCTTGTTGTTTTCGTTGTTGTTGGTTGTTATTATTAGTGTGCCTCTTTAAGAACAAATCTTTTCCGTTTTGCAGTTGCACTCGTATCGCTTTCACGCTTTGGTCCTCTCCTCTTCCTCCTCCTCCATTCGTCATTGAAAACTTCTCCAACGCGTCGAAACCTACACTCGACGTCGGCTTCGACGACGAGAGGGAGAGAGAAGAGTAAAAAGAAAGCGTGCGGTTTTTCTCGTCGACAGAAACGTATCTCTCGTTCCATCTGTTCAGAAGTTCGCCTTTTTTCAAGAACCATCCGGAGAGCTCTCTGTTCTCGGACGACGGCTGATAAAGGTTGTTGGATTCATCGTGAGCGACAGTTTTATTATCTCGGTGTTTCGCGCGTTGCTCGTTTTCCTTGTTTACTTGCGCTTTCAACATGCTCTACTCGCGAGTTTTGTTTGTTCGTTCGTTTGTATATTCCCCCCCTCACGGCACGCTTTTTGCAAAGAAAATTGTACGGAGGGGGAGGGGGAAGAAAAAAAAGAGAGTTTGTGTGTGCCGAAAATTTTTTCTTTCCTCTGGATTTCCCTGAACTGCCTGACGCTGCCAAAAGGCGGAAAGCTCCCACAAACATACATCTCGCATAGGGTCGGTCGGCTTTCGTCTCTTCGTCCTCACAAAACCAAAAGTAGAACAGTCACGACGAGATGCCGTACGAGCCGAAAAATATCTTAATCACCGGCGGCGCTGGCTTTATTGCCTCCCACGTGGCCATTCTCTTCGCGAAGAAGTACCCGCACTGCAAGGTTCGTTAAGTGAATTCATCGTCGTCGATCGATAGATTTGTCGCGCGCGACCTCTCTTTATTTCTTTTTTTTCTGATTTTCTGTGGACGGCAAGACTCCTCCGCCTTTTTGTATGTATGTGTGCGATGATGACCGACCTATCGATAAGATTTATTGTTGTTGTTCTTCTCCTTGTTCTTCTTTAAAAACGTTGAAATGAATCTGACGCATTATTCGACGTTACGTCTGCTATTACATTAACGCACAGATTGTCGTTCTGGATAAGCTCGATTATTGCGCCAATGTGAAACACTTGAGCGAACTTTCGCACTTGTTAAACTTTAAGTTCATCATGGGCGATATTCAATCGGCAGATTTAGTCTCGTACATTTTACGAAACGAAAATATCGATACCATCATGCACTTCGCGGCGCAAACGCACGTGGATAACTCGTTCGGGAATTCCTTCGCGTTCACGGAAAACAACATTTTGGGCACGCACGTGTTGCTAGAGTCGTGCAAAACGCTTGGCACCATCAAACGCTTCTTGCACGTCTCCACGGACGAAGTGTACGGGGAAAGCTCGTACGAGATGAATGCCTCAAACACCGAGCACGCGAGTTTATTGGAACCGACGAACCCGTATTCGGCAACGAAAGCGGGCGCGGAAATGCTTGTCATGGCGTACGGACGTTCGTACGATTTGCCGTATCTCATCACCAGAGGAAACAACGTCTACGGGCCACATCAATTTCCGGAAAAAGCAATCCCGAAATTTATCATGTTAGCGAAAAGAGGTTTGCAAATTCCTTTGCACGGGGACGGAATGGCGACGAGATCCTACATGCACGTCTCGGATGCCGCGAGTGCGTTTGATAGCATCTTGCACCACGGCGAAGATCGAGGTGTGTACAACATTGGTGCGCAAGAAGAACGAACTGTTCGCTCCGTTGCCGAAGATATTTGCAAAGAATTGAATTTGAACGCTGACCATGTCGTCACGTACGTTAAAGACCGTCAGTTTAACGATAGAAGATACTTTATCGATTGCACGAAGCTCCTCGCGTTGGGATGGAAGCAAGAAAAATCGTGGGAAGACGGTTTGAGAGAAACCATTGCGTGGTACGAGAAGAACGGCGAAAACGATTATTGGGGCAATCTTTCGGCTGCGTTGGTCGCCCACCCTACGGGTGGACACGTCACGGCATCGCCGAATGTCTTCGAAGAAATCGCGGGAAGTACGGCAGAAGGAAAGGCTGAAGACGCGGCGGAAGCGAACAAACCAGTATTCTTAATTTACGGTCGAACTGGTTGGATCGGCGGTATGCTCGGTCGCCTCTTGCAAGAACAAGGACACAAGTACTATTACGGCGCGGCGAGATTATACGATAGGAAAGCCGTGGAGGATGACATTGCTCGATGCAAACCGACCCATATTTTGAACGCCGCCGGTATCACGGGTAGACCGAACGTCGATTGGTGCGAATCCCACAAAAAAGAAACGGTCCAAACGAACGTCACCGGTATTTTAACCTTGGTCGATGTTGCGGATAAGAACGGCATTCACGTCACCAACTTTGCCACCGGTTGCATTTATTCCTACGACGAGAAACATCCGATCGGCGGCCCAGGTTTTACCGAGGACGATCCACCAAACTTTGGCGGTTCCTTTTATTCGCACACGAAAGGGATGGTGGAAGACTTGCTCAAAAACTACGACAACATCCTGCAGTTGCGTCTGAGAATGCCCATCGATAACCGGTTGGATAACCCGAGAAACTTCATCTTTAAAATTGCAAACTACGACTGCGTCGTCAACGTGCCAAACTCGATGACGGTATTGGACGAACTCGTTCCGTACGCCATCGACGGTGCGTTACGAAAGCTCACCGGGATATACAACTTTACCAACCCAGGAGCAATCTCGCACAACGAAGTTTTGCAACTGTATAAAGATTACTGTTCGCCAAACTACACATGGAAGAACTTCTCTTTAGAAGAGCAAGACAAAATCTTAGCCGCTCCGAGAAGTAACAACGAGTTGTGCGATAAGAAGATTAAATCCGCGTGGCCGCAAATTCTCAACATTAAAGAAAGTTTGATCAAGTACGTCTTTGAGCCGAACAAACAGAGAGGCGGTAAAGTGAGAGGTGGCGCGAAAGGAGAGTGTTAAAAGCGCCGCTTTTGTTTTCTCTGAGAGAACACCGCATCAATATATAGTTTTGTTATTCCGTTGAAATAAATATTTTATCCATACCATACAGTGTAGAAGAAGTACGAAGAGGCTCCGCAAACGAGGCATTCGGTCGAACGCAGCGAGGTAGCACAACTTTTTGCACAAAACTCTGCGGTTCATTTTAGATGGATAACTACTTTCTCGACACTTTTTCGGCACCCCACAAAACAAAAACTCTTCATTGTCACAAGCACGCGATTATAGTAGCCCGTGTGCAGAGAGGAAAGCATCGTCATGTCGACCACCAATTCGACCATTATCACTACTATCACCACCAACACCGGGTCAACGATGAACGACGAGAAGGGCGAAGAAAAAGAGGAAGGAGTGAGAGGAGGGAAAAAATCAATTCATTACATCATAGAGTCGAGAGATAAAGAAAACAAATACTTGAAGGAGTTTATAGGCAGCGAATTGTGCGTTGAGTTTCAAGAGAAAGCAGAGTGGAGGTCGTGGGCGTGGAGCAAAAAAACGTCGCATCTTAAAAAGGAAATTGTGGAGAGCTATGCGGTGGCAAAGAGTGTGGATGTTGTTCTTGCCTCCATGCGAGCTGGGACAAGGAAAAGTAAAAAAGTAGTATTCTTCGATATGGCGAGCGGGAAAGGATTCACGTCCGTCGTTTTGGCGAAAAGGTTTCCAAATGCTACAGTACACATGCTAGATAACAATAGAAACATGAATCTCGCACATTTAAACGCGGTACCGACAGTACAGTTTAAAAATATTGATCTGTTTTCGGAGGAAGCCGAGACGCTGATTATGGACGCTCTCGTCGAGCACGATGGATTTGGCGTTATGGTTGGAATGCATTTGTGCGGGAATCTCAGTCGGCGAGCGATTGAAATGTGGACAAACATAATGACAAAAGGTGAGCAAATGCAAGAAAATTCCTTCAACTTGGGATTGGTTCTTTCTCCGTGCTGTTTGCCTCATAAAGTTCGAGTTCCAAAAAGGAAGTACAACGATTTTGGCTACTGGATAAAATCGACGCAAAGACAGTTTGGAATCGATGGATACGACTTATGGGCGACTTCGTTGTACAATCTCGTTTGTTCGCACGTAGGTCCTAATATGCGTAGCGTTTCGAAAAGATTTTTCAGGGATGAAAGTTTGTTAACGCCCACAAATTGGTTTATTTTAGTGACTCCTTTGGACTCGAGACGCATCTGTCAACTTTGCGAAGGTACTTAACTAGTCGAATATACTTGTACGATGCACAGTGGTACTAATAGGAATAGTAGTAGTAGTAGTAGTAGTAGTAGTAGTAGCAGTGATAGTATTAGCATTAGTTCAGTTTTTGATAGACACAGTAGTGTTATAGTACAAATTAAAAAGGCATTTTTTTAAGACAGATACCTTTCTTTGTTTACAAGTCGCGTCGTCGCTACCCGGATTGTCAAGACGACAACAGCTATTGCGTAATACGAAAACAAGCACCACCAAAGAGCATAATAG
>Ga0255761_10003525_pt1 | contig 14160 bp, 15 predicted proteins | sample 071ome_29_FD_179961 | JGI IMG/M metagenome (GOLD analysis project Ga0255761, IMG submission 179961) | Coastal salt marsh microbial communities from the Groves Creek Marsh, Skidaway Island, Georgia - 071407BT metaG (version 2) | ecosystem: Environmental > Aquatic > Marine > Intertidal zone >... | reverse complement strand
GCCCTAAATACTGCTATTTCAGGGGTTCCAGGACCCGTATTTGTGGAATTACCGATTGATTTACTTTATCCAGAAGAGGATATTAGAAAAGAATTTATAAATCAGCTTCCAACAAATGGATATGTTGGAAAAATTGCTCATTGGTATGTAAACAGACACCTTAATGATTTATTTTCATCAAAAAAATCATCCATTAAAATAGAACCTGTAAAAGAATTTAAATTAGATCAACGCAAAATTGATAAAGCTGCACTCGCTATTGTTAAAGCTAAAAAACCTGTGTTTCTTTTAGGAAATCAAGTAACGCAAAATAAAGAGTTTTTATCAATGTGTTTAAAGAGCTTAGATAAGTTTTCTGCTCCCGTTTATACTTCAGGTATGGCTAGAGGTTGTTTTGGATCTTCGGATAAGTACTTTTTTAGACATAACAGGAAATATGCTTTAAAAAATGCTGATGTTGTTGTGACTTTAGGTATTCCCCTAGATTTTAGATTGGGATATGGATTTTCAATCAATAAGAATGCAACTCTAATTTCTATAAACAAATCAAAAGAAGACTTAAATAAAAATAGAAAACCTGATATTGGAATGCATGCAGATCCATCCAGAATCATGCACGAAATAGGAAAAATCATCAATCCTCCTTCTTGTGAGGGATGGTTAGAAGAATTAACCAAACTTGAAGAAAGTAGAGAAAATGAAATTCAGCAATTTTCAAAACATAAAACTGATTTTGTAAATCCTGTTTATTTGTGTAAGACTATAGATCAATTGATAGATGAGCATAGTATCTTGATTGCAGATGGTGGAGATTTTGTAGGAACTGCATCATATACAATTAGGCCAAGAAATCCGTTAGGATGGTTAGACCCTGGACCATTTGGTACCTTGGGAGTAGGTGGCGGATTTGCAATTGGAGCCAAATCCTCATTTCCAGAAAAAGAAGTATGGGTATTTTATGGTGATGGAGCAAGTGCGTATAGTTTAGCAGAATTTGATACATTATGCAGACATAAATTGCCGGTCATAGCAATAATTGGTAACGATGCATCTTGGCAACAAATTGCACGAGAACAAAAACAGATGTTAGGTAGTAATATTGGAACTGAATTAACTTTTAATGCATATGAAAAAGTTGTGGAAGGCTATGGCGGTAAAGGATATTATGTAGATAATCACGAGTCTTTATATGAAACTTTAAAACAAGCTAAAGATGATGCCAAGCTCGGTTTTCCAGTTTTAGTAAATGTGAAACTTTCAAAATCTGATTTTAGAAAAGGCTCAATATCAGTATGAGAATAAATTTAAAATTTATAACTATTTTAGCAATGTCATGTTTTTACATGAATGTGGGTGTTAAGCACTTTATTGAGCCTGAATGGTTTTTACAAATAATGCCCCCTAATTTTCCTCATCACTTTCAAGCGGTTTATTGGAGCGGTTTTTTTGAGCTATTATTTGGATTTTTACTAATAAATCCTAACACGCGATTTATTGCTGGATGGGGAATTATCTTTGTGATGATTACAGTATTTCCAGCAAACTTATATTTAGCAGTGAACGATGGAACTGTGATGGGCATTAGTAAAGAGCTTGCGTGGGGTAGGCTTCCATTTCAATACGTCTTTATTGGTTTAGCATACTGGCATGCACAGGATTAACAATTATTAATTTTTAAAATTGATGTTTGAAAAGATTTTAAATAAGGTGATGGGATTTTTTGCTTGGTTTATTATTAATTCAAAAGACAAAAAGGAGTAATAATGTATAAAAAAATTATTGTATCTGTTTTATTATTTGGAGCTGTATTTGCAAACAGCAACCCAAAAGTAATTCTCATAACAGGTACTGCGCACGGAATTGGAAAATCTACTGCACAATATCTTTTAGATAAAGGTCATATTGTTTATGGAGGAGATATTTTGGTAGAAGAAAACTTATATCTCAATGATATTGGTGGGGTAGCATTAGAAATGGATGTTACTAAACAAGATCATGTTGATAACGCTATCAATCAAATTATTGCTGAACAGGGAAGAATTGATGTATTAGTTAATAATGCTGGAATTGCCGTTGGAAGTGCCATTGAAGATGTATCAATGGAAGATGCTTTATATCAATTTGAGGTAAACTTATTTGGGATTGGAAGGACCGTCAAAGCTGCTTTACCTCATATGAGAGCACAAGGTAGTGGAACTATTATAAATATCTCATCAGTGCTAGGAAAAGCATATAATCCGCTTTACGGATGGTATGTTTCATCCAAGCATGCCCTTGAAGGTTGGTCAGATGTTTTACGTTTAGAAGTTCAACAGTTTGGAGTGGATGTGATAATTATAGAGCCTGGGTTAATCAAAACAAATATCGGAAACTATTCTGCAAGATATTTTGAAAAGTATAGTAAAAATTCAGTGTATGCAGACTTCTATAATTCTGATGATTCGGAAGGAAGTAGTTTTGATAATTATTCTGATCCTATTGTTATAGCAAAAGTGATTAATAAAGCTATTGATGCTAAAAATCCTAAAACAAGATATTCAGCAGGTGCATATAGCTGGATACTTTTAACAATGAGAAGTATATTACCCGACAGATGGTTCGATAAATTAATTTCTAACGTTACAGGTTAATTTATTTTTTTGAAAATTGGGGCGATTAGCTCAGTTGGTTAGAGTATCTGCTCGACACGCAGAGGGTCACTGGTTCGAATCCAGTATCGCCCACACTATCATAGAAGTCAAGTATAGACGACAAAAGAGAGGCTACTTCGGTAGCCTTTCTTTATTACAGAATAACTATAAAAAACCACAATAGACGACAGAAATTAGTTCTACAATTAGGTCTACAAATTCTCAACCAACATTCTCAACCTAAATCAAAAACAAGGCGGGGTAGGGTGCTAGTATATTTCACACACACATTCTAAAATAATTTTATAAATCTTAAAAAAATCTTTGAAAAAATAATTTTAAAGTTTTAAACTATATCATCATCAGGACGGGAGTAATCCCACCAACCGAGCTTAGGCCACGGTGGTTTGTCAAGTGACAGATGAGCAGCAATGCTGAAACAATCTGAAGCCCTCTGATGAGGGCTTTTTTTATTTCCGTTCTGATGCTAACAAAAGGAGGAAATATGAAAATGGTAATTAGTGAATATAAGTTAGTAGCAGGATTAATTGATTCTGAGTACAGATCAAGAATTAATAAAGAGTTAAAGGAAAAAGGTAAAACGAAGATTTTGATAGATTACTGGGTAGATGGACAAAGTACTCCAGGACAAGTAACACCTTTTCCTTTTAAAATCTGTAATAAATCACTAGCAAAGAGAAATGAATTAATCTATTTAACACAACGTTATAATATTAATCAACTCGTACTAAGAATTTGCAGAATTGATGTTGTAATTAAAGGAAGGAGGACTTGTGGACAAGCTAAATTTTTTGAATTGACAGTGGAAAAACCTACTAAAAAATAGCACTATTTGTAAAAGGGTAGTAAGTTATATTATGGGGTGTTTTAATATAGTATTCCTCTTATTATTGGGAGCAATATACTTCTATTGGCCTGAATTAATGCAAGTAGAAGGGTTTTGGTTCTCCATTGGTGCTATTTGGTTGGTGTTTATTATTTCCTTCATTCTTTTTGGAGATGTTGCTGATGAAATAGCAGGAGTTAATAAGTATAAAGATGATGAATTTTAGTAAATTATAATATGTTAAATCTAACTGAAAACGAAAAAAGAGATATAGTCCGATACATTGAAGAAGGAAAAGAGCTTCCTGAAAAATACCGATTCTTACTTTTTGAAGGAAAAAAACAAGTAGAGCTTCTATGGAATGGAAAGTCTGATGAAGTCACTAATGTAGTTCTTCCTTTTCAAACCATTGAACATGTTGATGAACCACGTTCAGAGGTACCAAAAGAATTACAATTATCTTTATTTGATGAAAGTGGGAGACAGCAAAAAGGATGGACCAATAAATTAATTTGGGGGGATAATAAGCATATTTTATCCTCTTTAAAGCACGGTCCAATGAGAGAGGAAATTGAAAAACAAGGTGGTATAAAACTTATTTACATTGATCCACCATTTGATGTAGGTGCAGACTTTACCATGGATGTTCAAATAGGAGACCAATCTCTTGAAAAAAAACCAAATGTTCTTGAACAGTTAGCTTATAGAGATACGTGGGGGTTAGGACAGGATTCATTTCTTTCTATGATTTATGAAAGACTAATTTTAATGAGAGATTTGCTGGCAGATGATGGCTCTATATTTGTTCATTGTGATTGGAGAGTAAATTCATCTTTGAGGTTAATATTAGACGATATATTTAAAAAAGACAATTTCTTATCAGAAATTAAATGGTGTTATCAAGATATCGGAGGAAGAGATACAGGATACTTTAAAAGAAAATCTGATTCTATTCTTCACTATAAAAAATCCGATTCATTTATTTTTAATACTCAAAGAGGGAGAATTAGTGATTCAACTTATAAACGATATGCCACTTATTTTGATGAAAATGATCAAATAACGTATAAAAGTCTCAAAGAAAATCAACCAGGAGTTTTTAATAGTTTGAAAGGTCATCCAGAAAATTTAGAACAAGTATGGCTAGATGCTAACAAGGGTGCTCCTATGAATGATTGGTGGGTAGATATTTCTCCTCTTAAAGGTCATTTTGAAGAGAGTAATGACTATCCCACTCAAAAACCAAAAAAGTTGCTAGATAGAATCATAAAATCCAGCTCAAATGAAGGTGATATTGTTGCTGATTTTTTTGTTGGAAGCGGAACTAGTTCTGCAGTTGCTGAAGAGCTTAATAGAAAATGGATTGTTTCTGATATTGGAAAATTTTCTGTTCATACTACTCGTAAGCGTATGCTTGGTGTTCAGCGTTCAATGAAAGAAGAGGGTAAGGATTATAGAGCGTTTGAAATTTTAAATCTTGGAAAATATCAAGCTCAGCATTTTGTTAAAGAGTATGAAAACTTAAGAGAAGAAGATGCTGCCAAGAAATCTGCACAAAAAGATAAACAATTTATTGGATTGATATTAAATGCTTACAATTCAGAGCCTGTAGATGGATTTAAAACATTTCATGGAAAAAAAGCTGGGAGAATGGTCAGTGTTGGACCTGTAAACTTTCCATTATCAAGAAAACATGTAGAGGAAGTCATTTCAGAATGCCTACAAAATAAAATATCTAAAGTAGATGTGTTAGGGTTTGAATATGAGATGGGATTATTTCCAACCATTCAAGATGAAGCTAAAAAACAAGGGATTGATTTAACATATAAACAAATTCCACCAGAAGTCTTTGACAAAAGAGCAGTAGCTAAAGGTGAAGTGCAATTTCATGATGTGGCCTATATTGAATTTACTCCAATTATTAAAGGGAATACCTTAGCAGTGAAATTAACAGACTTTAATGTCTCATATCAACAAGGCCAACTGCAGCAAACAGAAGAATCTTTAAAAAATAAACAATCTAAAATCATTGTTGATCATGGTCAGATTGTTAAGGTTTCAAAAGATGCAAATGGCATTATTTCCCAAGAGCAATTAACAAAACAGTGGACAGATTGGATTGACTACTGGTCAGTAGATTTTGATTTTGAATCCAAACAAGAAATTATCAGAGTTCCTAAAGAAAATAATCCAGATGAATTTGAGCAAAAATGGACAGGAGACTTTGTCTTTGAAAACGAATGGCAGTCTTTTAGAACCAAAGATCAAGCATCGCTTGAGTTGACGACCTCAACTAAAGAAATGTCCAAAAATGAAACTACCATAGCGGTTAAGGTGGTTGATATCTTTGGAAATGATACCATGAAGATTATGAAAGTGAAGCTGTAATGGGTTTACATCCAGATTTTCCAACCAGTCCCTTCAAAATTGCTAAGCCTGAAATACGATGGTTTCCAGCTGAAGAAAGTTTAAGAGAAAAAGGTGCATATGAAAAATTGTTAGCTCCCTTTGTAGTACGTTTACGTAAGGAAGTCCAAGAATGGAGAGAAAGCGATTATGCAGGAGTCTCTGATACAACCTTGTCATTGTTAAATTTTTGGTTCAAAACAGAACACCCTATACCAGATAGTCATGGAAAAACATTTAATTATTACTTTGCTCAACGTGAATCCGTAGAAACAGTAATTTATCTTTACGAGGTTAAAGGGTGTAGAGCTCCTCAAGATTTATTAAAGTATGATGAACTTGGTAGAGTTACTCCTGACATGTTTGAAGAGCATTGGTTTAGAGTGCTAACAAAGCAAGCAACTGGAACAGGAAAAACAAAGGTAATGTCTTTGCTGTTGGTATGGAGTTATTTTCATAAGCGATACGAAGAAGATTCAGATTTATCTACCAACTTTTTGGTTATTGCCCCTAATATTATTGTTTTAGACCGTTTGAGAGATGACTTTGACTCATTAAGTATTTTTTTCAGTGATCCTGCCTTACCATCCAATGGATTTGATGGCAGAGATTGGAGAAGAGATTTTCAACCAAAACTGCATATTCAAGATGAAGTTTCTACCATGAGTCCATATGGAAATATTTTCTTAACAAATATTCATCGAGTGTATAGTCGTTCTGAACATGAAGCTTCTTTTGATGATGCAGATACCACAGATTATTTTTTAGGTTCAAAACCTGTAGCGAACACTACCGATAATAAAATTTCAGTTGGTGATATAGTCAGAGATATTGATGAGCTCGTTGTCTTTAACGATGAAGCACACCATATCCATGATACAAAAATGGCATGGTTTAAATCTATTCAAGATATTCACAACCAATTGCTACAAAAAGGATCAAAGCTATCTTTGCAAATTGACGTTACTGCAACACCAAAGCATTCAAATGGTAATATTTTTGTTCAAACAGTATCGGATTATCCCTTAGTAGAAGCGATTCATCAACGTGTGGTGAAGACTCCAATTTTACCTGACCAGGCTAGTAGAGCAAAGTTGAAAGAAAATCAATCCACTAAATTCTCAGAAAAATATAGAGATTATTTACATCTAGGTGTAACTGAGTGGAAAAAAACTTATGAAGAACATAAAAAGCTTGGGAAAAAAGCTGTTTTATTTGTGATGGTAGATGATACTCAAAATTGCGATGATGTGGCAGAATATCTTCAAATGAATTATCCTGAATTATCTGGAGATGCTACCTTTACTATCCATACCAAAAAAAATGGCGAGATATCGGAAACTGCTTCATCAAAGAATGAAGAAGAGTTAAAAGAACTTCGCAAGCTTGCAAATAACATTGATAGCATGGAAAGTCCAGTCAAAGCAATTGTTTCGGTTTTGATGTTGAAAGAAGGGTGGGACGTACAAAATGTTACCACAATCGTTGGATTAAGACCGTATACTGCTAAATCTAATATTCTTCCTGAGCAGACGTTGGGAAGGGGCTTAAGAAGAATGTACTTTGGTAACGATGATATCACTGAAATGGTTAGTGTTATTGGAACAGAAGCTTTTCTAGAGTTTGTTGAAAGTATTAAAAGTGAAGGAGTTGAACTTGAACGAAAACCTATGGGTCCATCTACGCCTCCAATAGCTCCCGTAGTTATTACCGTTGACAAAGATAATCCTAAAAAAGATATGGATGAGCTTGATATAAAAATTCCAATTCTGAGTGCAAGAATCGAACGTAATTACAAAAATTTCTCTGATTTAGATCCTAATAAGTTCTCTTATAAAGTAGTATCTTTGAAAACATTTTCAGAGGAAGAGCAAAGAGAAATCATTTTAAGAGACATTGTTGAAGGGGAAGTAAAAAGTATTACCAAGTTAGATACTGACTACCGTCCTGATGCATCAGCAATTTGTGGGCATTTTACTCGTTCTATTATGAAAGATTTACGTTTATATGGTTCGCAAGATATTCTGTATGAGAAGGTTAAAGATTTTATAACAAATTATCTGTTTGGCAAAACGGTGGATTTGAGCGATACCAACGTTGCACGAAATTTATCGGAGTCAGTTCCCATCGAAACAATTATGCGCACTTTTAGAAAAGAAATTAATGAATTAACCGTTCGTGATGAAGGTGAAGCTACTTTGAATGAGTATATTAATGTTGGAAATACAAAACCATTTGCTGTGCTGCATAGCGAGGAAAGAATTGCTCCTAGAAAATCAGTATTTAATCGCATTGTAGGTGATTCCAGGTTTGAGTTAGAAATAGCGAATGTAATAGATAATTGTCCTGATGTTACAGCCTTTGTTAAAAATTTCATGCAAATATATTTCAAGATGGAATACATTAACCACGATGGTGGTATCAGTCACTATCATCCAGATTTCATTGTGAAACTCTCTAATGGAGATCACTGGATAATTGAGACTAAGGGCGCTGAAAGCATGGATGACCAGCTTAAAATTGACCGTTTAAAGCAATGGTGTATTGATGCAACAAAACAAGACGATAAAAAGTGGAATTATATTTATTTGCGATATGATGATTGGGAAGATTTATCTTCTCATCCAAGTACTTTTGAAGATATTATTCAATTATTTCCTGAAAACTCTTAAAAATTCTTACAACCCCATACTTGTATGGTATAGTGTATACATTGTGGGTATCTTGTGGGTAATTATTCGCTCTATATACTTAATTCGCTTTGATTCGTAGTTAATTGTGCGGATTTAGACGTTTAATGACTAATAGAGAGGGGCGTATTGCCCAACAAATCATATCCTATTATAAAAAATATTTACATTTTATCAATGAATCATTTACTCATTATTCATCATTGAACCAGTTAAAAAGTGTTGCTAAAGCAATGGGAATTAAAACATAGGCAATTACTCCACTTAAAGTAGCATAAGCAATGACAGCTATCCAAAAATCATCATGTCCATAAGGGGGAAAGAACTCTTCGTAAAAAAAGGTTGACCAAACCAAACGATAAGGAAGGTCCAAGAGCAAATAGCAACAATTAAGTTTGTCATATGATAAGTTAATTCTAATCTTGACTAAAATAAAAAATAAAAAGTAGTTTGGTGGTATGTCAAATATTAAAAAACAATCACAAAATCCTGACTCATTTTCTTATACTTCCTACTCAGGAAAGAAAGAAACACAGTCATTTGAGTTATTTGATTTAGATATAGTTCGTATGGAGGTTCAAGGACATATTACCAGACATACTGCCAAGTATAAGGCCTTAGAGGTTTTACCTGATGAGTACAAGTTTGATTTTTATTATGAACATCTTTTTGAATGTGAAAAAATGATATGTAATTGGAAGGGACTCAATGAAGCTTTTTTTGGTCTATATCCTTTAGATATTACAGAGGTAAAAAATTGGGAGGATTATCAACCAATACTTGCTGATGACATCATTTTAAAAACCAATGATTTAATTTTAAAATATGATAAAGGGGAGATCACTTTTAACCAAATTCATTTGTATCAGAAAGAATACATCAAAGACAACTTTCCACTTGAGTGGCTTTCAAAAGAAGAAATCAAAACTACCCAAGAAGAAGTATTTGCATTATTTGATAAATGTTTAAAGAATCATTCTTATCAACTAACTCCACAAGAACTTGATATGTTTCATTCGGTTAATATGCCTGTTCAGTCGTCAAGATGGCTCATTAATAAGTTACGATCTGGTAAGAGTAAGTTTGATATAGATACGTATTTTAATCAATTTGAAATTACTCTACAGAATAATCCACAACCAATCTACAAGCTTTGCGCACCTTTTAATCATCAGTTATCTATGAACAACATAGCAGAAATTGAATTGTCTGATAGCGGTGAAGTTGTTAATACTAGAAGAGTTAAGAATTTAGAAGCTAGAATCCATATCCTTATTCAAGATAAAATCGAAAATATGTTTAAAGATTGGTTTCGAAAGAAATATGTTGGAGATACGATTCGTGTTGTTACTATTGACGATGAAATGTATTTCCATACAAGTAGAACCCGAACAGCATTACCAATCGATTAGCCAAATAGATAGAAATAGGAATAGAGAGCTTAAATTATTAGATCTGATTCTGATAATTCTTTTTTATTAATCATTTTTCACATTTTCTCTAAAAAGAAAAAACCCTATCAGTGAACCAACCCATGTCATAAAAATTAAAGTTATAAAAATAGGAGCACCACCTTGAGAAATATAACCATCAAAACCCCATTGTGGACCAAATGGAAGAGGTTGTATTATAGTAACTTGTATAAAGTCTGAGAAATTACCTCGGAGTAAATATATCCTAATGTAGAATGATGCATTGTACAGCCATATGAAAAATGTTGGTATTCCAGTAATAAGAAATATTTTTTGTTTATCGTTAATATTGAGCTTCATAATAGAATTTAACGCGTTTTAAGCATTATTGCGGAGTAATTTGATGGCAGCTTTTACCTCATTAACTGTTTGATGAAATACTTCTTCATATATTTCAGGATAATGACGTCTGATAAGCAACAAATCTCGTAAGACATAACCTGTTTTTTCTATGGTAACAGTAGTTGGTTGTTCAACAACTTGATAATCTGATACTTCTGGAAGCTTTTGGAAAATTCGTTCCATTGTGTAGTCATACATAACAAAACCTAAAATGCACACCATAAAATTATTATCGTTTAAATCATCTGAATACTCCTCTAAGGTTTTAAAAGACTCTAATCCAAAAGAAAGATTAATATCTTCATTGTTAATTAGTATGCGTCGAATAGCATCAAATAATAATTCTTTTTCTTTTTCAATAAGAGAATATGTGCGATGAAGGAAAAATAATGAACCAATAAGATAGGATTGAATATACTCTAATTCATCTTGCCCTTGAACCTTATCAGGTTCTACTATGCGAATACAAGAGGAAAACCAAGCATCAATCAATGGAGTAATTTCAGCTATTTTTGCTTCAGGGTTTAATTTTGAAATATCAGTCATCTAATAATTTAAGCATTGTTGTAAAACTACAAAATAACAACGATTCCACAACTTGTTAGCCCTTTTAACCACTTTCCCAATTTCTGTATGAAATAGTAATAAATGGTACAATGTACCGAAAGGATTTCACATGGAAATCAATGAACAATACTTAACAAAAAATGAAGTTAAGGAATATACGAGGTTATCTGCTTATCAGATAAACAATGGAATAAGAAGCGGTCAATTACAATTTGTATTTGTAGGCAACAAACATCTATTTAAAAAACAATGGGTAGATAATTGGCTATCAATGAAAGGTGGTGTAAGATGAACCATCCGCACGAACACTACTTAACTCCAATAGAACGTGGTTCGAATACCTATTTGATTTATACCACAGATGTAGCAATCGCAAAGGTAATTCGAAGAAGAAAACATACTTATGAGTTTGATGTAATCTTTCCAATAGGTTGTGGTAGTAGAAAGTTTTGGTTATTTCGTACCACTTATGCAACCTATCAATCGGCTCGTAAATCGCTTAACAGATTGCTTACCCAACACTCATATAGGAAACTCAAATATAATAGCGTCAATGACGAATATGAGTCCATATCCTATACCAATTGTACACTTGAAAAAGGAAGGGAGGGTATGATAAATGAATAATCACGTATTAATACCTACAAACCTGAATGATTCAACAGAAACCTTGACTAAAAATGCCAAGATCGTCTTTGTCTATGGATTACTGTGTCAATGTGATTCTTGGGGAATCTTACCACTAAATACCAATCTAACTTCATATAAGATTGGATTAGAAGAACATGAAGTAGCAGAGGCTATCTTAGAGTTGGATAAAGTAGGACTAATAGTTCGATTCAATCAGAATACCTTAATTGCTATTCAAGACTTTGTTCTGTGGAATCACTTCCAATTTCTTAAAACCAATAAGAAGAAGTGTCAGTATGATAAAGAAGTTAAAGCAGCAATCAAAGAAGGTAAGTTGTATGAAGGATGGTTAGAGCTACCTACCATATCTATGAAAAGTAAAGATAAGTATCTGAAACAAGTGTCTCAAGTACAAGTGCAAGAGGAAGTTCAAGCAGATGCTAAACATTATAATACCAAGAGGGTAGTATCTACTTCTACTTGTACTTCTACATCAGATTCAGATTCCGATTCTATATCAGAATCTTCATCTGATTCCTTATTAGATAAAGCGTATACAGACTTAACAAGTAAGGAGGTAGATGATGTCTTTAGATAAAGTTACTTTCTGTAATAGCGACAATTACAATGAAAAATATGGTGTGAGATATCATTGTCATTTGACAGGCTATGCATACTACATCATAGATGATGTTAAATGGCTTATTGATTCACGAACAATGAAACCTTCTACTAAGTATAAAGATATGATACGTCGTTGGATTGAAATCTTTGAAAAAAATGCTACTGATAACGATAGACCTTTACCTTATTGGTTCTATGTCAAAGCAGGTTTAACAGATGAAGATCCATCAGATGCAGATACTGGAATCGAGGATTCAGATGAGTAGTCGTTCTATAAATACTTTCTGCGGAATGGACATACTTGTACGCTTTCCAACTGCTATACGCCCTATGGGGTGTGTCTGGGAGGTGTCTGTATGATTCATACATATTATTCATATCAAGATCTTCAACAGATGTTCAATCAAGATATAGAAACTATCAAAAGAAAGTTATCTAAAATGAATATCAAGAAAAGATACATAGGTGGTAGTGGTAAACCATATTTCTTAGGGTTAGATATCCACGCATTTATGCTATTCAATAAGCCTTTCAATCAATGTAAGAGAGTAGAGAAAGATGAAGTGAAAGAGTTGATAGATTATGCAGTGTAGTGTAAATTTAAATGTCGATATACTTGTACTTATGTACTCGAATTTGTACTTAACTAAAAGGAAAGGTATAAATAATGAGTAGAATAAGGCAAAATACCACTCAAAGAAATGGTAAGAAAGTGTGGGGCAGTTGGAAGATTTTCTGCACTCTTTCTTGCGGTTCTTATGGTATTACTCTCAAAGGTGTTAAATCAAAACGCATTGCTAATCAAGTAAAGCATAAAGTAAACGAGATTGAGAGACTATCTAAACAATTCCCTAATCAGAAGGATTGGTTAAAAGAAACCTATATCGCTTGTGGTAGGGAAGATATGATACCTAATTACAATGACTTAATTCCAAACATCAAAGAAGGATTTGAGGAATTAATATCTACTAAGCAGTTGCATAAAGAGATTACTAAACAAAAGACAATAGACGCTTACTTGTATGCGAAATCTCTAATGCTTAAAGTGATTGGTAATATATCAGTTAATCAGATATCATCTATGCATAAAGTTCAGATTGAGAAAGAACTTCATAGCAGAGATTACTCTGATAACACTATCAACATCTATTCAAGGAATATAATGCAGTTTCTATCTTGGTGTGTAGAACACGAGTACATAGAGAAACTACCATTTAAGATTAAACAGATTAAGGTAGTAGCAAATAAGAAAACTTGGATAAAGAAAGATGAGTTTGATTTGATTACTTCAAAAATGGATAAAGTATCAAGAGCCTATGCAGTTGTTAGTTATCATACAGGACTGCGTAAAAGTGAGTTAAACGATAACAAGTATGACAAGGCTTACAATGGTCTTTACCACACCCTTAAAATCAAGGATAACCTATACCAATTGTGTATCAATGGAAAGGGTGGTAAGTACAGAGAAGTACCACTAATGAGATCTATTAAAGATGAGTATGATATTATGGTAAACAATAGATTACACCCTACTACCATAAGCAAGAAATTCAAGAAGGCTTGTATAGAAGTAGGATTGCCACACTATCACTTTCATCATCTTAGACATAGTTTCAGTAGCAATTTGGCTATGATATCTCAAGACGCTTATCTGATAAGTACCGCTATGGGTCATAGCAGTTTACAAACGACTCAAAAGTACTTAAATGATAAGGCTTTAAAGTGGTCTAAATTAGTAGAAAGTGAGGTATTTAAAGCCTAAATTAGTTCTACAAATCGACTACAAATGGTAGTTTGAGGGCGTTAATAGAGGACAGACTTTCTTCTCGACACGCAGAGGGTCACTGGTTCGAATCCAGTATCGCCCACAGACGATAAATGCTTTAATACGACGACAAAAGGGGTTACTTCGGTAGCCCCTTCTTGTTTCATAGTGTTGCAAAATATGGTAT
>Ga0255761_10003524_pt1 | contig 14161 bp, 15 predicted proteins | sample 071ome_29_FD_179961 | JGI IMG/M metagenome (GOLD analysis project Ga0255761, IMG submission 179961) | Coastal salt marsh microbial communities from the Groves Creek Marsh, Skidaway Island, Georgia - 071407BT metaG (version 2) | ecosystem: Environmental > Aquatic > Marine > Intertidal zone >... | reverse complement strand
ACATTGATTAAGAGAAGACGTCACGAGTTAGACGTCAAAGCTTTTCAGGCGCTAGAGGCTGAAAGGAAGCAGTTGCAAACGCATACGGAATCGCTCCAGGCGCAGCGTAATGCTTTGTCGAAAGAGATTGGGGTATACAAAAAAAATAAAGATGAGGATGGGGCTAAAAAGTTAATGCTCCAAGTAGGGCAATTTGCTGAGCAGTTAAAACAAAACGAAGAGAGGTTGGCAGAAGTCCAATCTGAGCTCAGAGCTATATTGTCTTCCATTCCAAATGTTCCACACGAGAGTGTGCCGAACGGAGTCGATGAACAAGATAATGTTGAGGTGCGGCGGGTCGGTGAGCCGCGTCAATTTAACTTTGCGGTAAGAGATCACGTAGATATTGGCGAAAATTTAGGGCAGGTTGATTTTGATCGTGCGGCTAAAATTACCGGGTCTCGTTTTGTGCTTCTTACATCTAGAATAGCTAAGCTACATCGCGCTTTAGCGCAGTATATGCTTAATACTCACACGGAAAAGCACGGATATACCGAGGTGTATGCCCCTTACATGGTGAATGCAAATGCTTTGTTTGGTACGGGACAGCTACCAAAATTTGAGGCTGATTTGTTTTCTGTGCCGGTTGGGGATGAGGGGAAATACTATTTAATCCCAACGGCAGAGGTTCCTGTCACTAATATTTTTGGCGATGAGATTGTGAAGCTTGAGAACCTTCCCCTAAAGTTTGTTTGCCATACACCATGCTTCCGTTCAGAGGCGGGCTCGTATGGTCGAGATACTAGGGGAATGATACGTCAGCATCAGTTTGACAAGGTTGAGTTGGTCCAGCTGGTCCATCCCGAACAGTCTTACGAGCGTTTGGAGGAGTTGACTGGGCACGCTGAGTCGATACTTCAGGGTTTGGATCTGCCATACCGCGTGGTTACCCTTTGTAGTGGAGACATGGGTTTTTCGGCTGCAAAAACCTATGATTTGGAGGTTTGGTTACCCGGGCAAAACGCGTATCGGGAGATTTCGTCTTGTAGCAACTTTGAGGCTTTTCAAGCTAGACGTATGCAGACTAGGTACAGAACGGAAAGTGGAAAGCCAGACTATGTGCACACTCTTAATGGGTCAGGACTAGCAGTTGGTAGGGCTCTTATCGCAGTGCTCGAGAATTACCAACAAAAGGACGGGTCGGTCACTGTTCCTAAGGTGCTTATCCCTCTAATGGGTGGGGTTGAGTCAATCGAGCCAATTTAATTTTGATGAACCGTTGACGCTGTTAGAATGGCGTTCACTCGGAGAGTTGCCGGAGTGGTCGAACGGGGCGGTCTCGAAAACCGTTAAACGCTTTGCGTTTCGAGGGTTCGAATCCCTCACTCTCCGCCATTTAATTTTTTGGTTTGTTTAATTGGGTCCAGATCCAGCGTCGGATAGTGTTTGGTTTTGGAAAATTTTTGTGGATATATGATGCGTGACGGTAGGTAGCCCTAATTCTCGCGTTTACCCTCATGTAAGAGTCGACCCTTTTCTCAAATAATGCTCCCGCGTACTTTGGATATCTTTCTGAAGCGGGATGTTCAAAGTCGTAAATTTTTTTATTAAATTCTTCGACTTCGATTACATACATTTGATCCGAGAACCCATACCCGTAAAAGTAATTGTCATCTTGATAGTCTGAGTCTTTTAGGGCTTCGGAATACTTTTTATCCCATGTAAGGTTTACAACGCTGACTTCCCCTTGTTCAGCTAAAAGCGAAGTGGCATCCGACAACCAATGCGGCGCTACGTCTTCGGTGATTGTCGTATCGCTCGAAAAATGTGCAAGATACTTTGTGCGGCACAAGAAAATAGAAACAAGCTCTGCTATTGAATAATTGTAACCTTTGCCTAAAACCTCTCTGGTAAGGCCGAAGTGCTCTAGAGCATTATCCGCATGCTGAGATACAAATATATACTCATCAATAATCTCTTTAGCGATGAGTCGATCAGCAGCACGCGCTACAACCGAGGGGTTCAGGACGTTATTGATGAAAAGCACCTTCTTGTCCACGTGTTGTTTGAAACGCTCCATAACTGTTCTTAAAAATTGATGGTTAACCACCAATTCCCAGTCGTTCTCCCAGGTTTTAGTCTCGAGTGTAATGGACACGTTTTGTTGTGATGTTGTATATCTTTGACGTTCTCGGATGATACACTGCGGAGACGACAGTTAGTAGTGTGTTACATCAGTGAGCGAGCATGAAAAATTTACCCGCAGGTCTCGAGCCTAATGACAGAAGGCAACAGATATTTGAAGCCGTTGGGGCTCTTTGTGCTCGTTTCGATGATGCATATTGGCGAGAGAAGGAGCGGACACATTCGTTCCCTACAGAGTTTCATCAGGCCTTCGCTGATGGTGGGTGGCTCGGCATCACGATGCCTCGAGAGCTTGGGGGCAGTGGCTTAGGGGTCAGTGATGCTGCGCTGATGATGCAAATCGTCGGGAATTCGGCTGGTGCGATTTCAGCGTGTTCTTCGATTCACATAAATCTCTTTGGTCCTCACGCAATTGTTAAACATGGTTCCACTGAGCAGAAGCTCAAATTCATCCCACCGTTAATCGATGGCAATCACAAGGTTGCATTTGGGGTTACAGAACCAAATGCGGGCCTTGATACATCAAGTATTTCAACTACTGGTCGGAGGGTAGGGGATCGCTATGTTATCAGCGGTCAAAAGATGTGGACTACCACAGCGCAAGAGGCTAATAAAATTTTATTATTGGTAAGGACGACTCCTAAGGACCAATGTGCAAAACCTATGGACGGTCTGACTCTTTTTTATTGTGACCTAGACCGGCGCCGAATTGAGGTTAAGGCGATTGATAAGATGGGTAGAAATGCTGTCGATTCGAACATGGTTTTTATCGATAATTTAGAGGTTGATTTAGAGAGTCGAATTGGGGATGAGGGGGATGGGTTTCGGTTGTTACTCGATTCGTTAAATCCCGAGCGTATTTTGATTGCATCTGAAACTATCGGCGTTGGCAAGAGGGCGGTAGACCTAGCCGCAAAATATGCTTCTGAGCGTGAAGTTTTCGGAAGGAAGATTGGAGAGAATCAATCGATTCAGCATCCCCTTGCTGAAAGTTGGATGGCATTGGAGGCTGCAGATTTGATGGTCTGGCATGCTGCACGCTCGTACGATAATGGGCGTAACTGCGGTGCGGAGGCAAATGCAGCAAAGTATTTGGCAGCGGAAGCGGCGTTCGAGGCGTGCGATCGCGCACTGCGAACGCATGGTGGTGTTGGGTATGCCAAAGAGTACAACATCGAACGTTATCTTCGCGAGGTAATGCTCATGCGTATTGCGCCGATCAGTCGAGAGATGATTCTCTGTTACATAGCCGAGAAAGTTTTGGGGTTACCGAGATCCTATTAAGTTTGCAACACCAAGATATAATGACAGGGCGTAGGCTAGAAAATATGTGATTGGCTGCATTCTGTGTAAGCAGGATACGGGTAACTTGGGCATAGAGCATAAAAGGGGAGGCGTATGACTATAAATTGGGATGTATTCACGCCATGGATGTCGTTAGCTGGTGGCGTTCTCTTAGGGATATCCACGGCAATTTTCATATTTATGAATGGGAAAATAGCGGGAATCAGTGGGATTCTCGGGGGAGTAATCAGTGGAAAGTCATCTGAATTAGGCTGGAGATCGATGTTCTTAATCGGGCTCCTGGCCTCATCGTTTGTGTATGGTATTTTTGCTGCAGTGCCTGAGGCCATTATCGAAGCCTCGACCTATAGCTTGGTTCTTGCAGGGCTGCTCGTCGGAATCGGAACTCGTTACGCCGCGGGGTGTACCAGTGGCCATGGTGTTGTTGGGCTTTCTCGGTTATCACCAAGATCGCTGGCTGCAACGGTGAGTTTTATGATCGCGGGATTTGTAGTGGTATTTCTAATTAAGCATATTCTGTGAGGTGACCGAATGAAAAGTTTATCAGCGCTTATTGCGGGCTTAGTTTTTGGAATAGGTTTGATCGTATCCGGAATGTCAAACCCGGCAAAGGTGGTAGGTTTTCTGGATCTTGCCGGGAATTGGGATCCTTCATTGGCCTTCGTTATGGGTGGGGCAATAGCAGTTGGTCTCGTGACGTTCCACTTTGCAAAAAGACGTACCCTGAGTCTTCTAGGCGAGCCGATGGCTCTTCCGACCAACGCAACTATCGATAAAAGATTAGTTTTAGGAAGTCTAATTTTTGGTATCGGTTGGGGGATCGCTGGTTTCTGTCCGGGGCCAAGTTTAGTGGCCTTTGGTATGGGGTACAGTGAAGCAGTGATATTCGTAGTTTCGATGATTATTGGAATGGGCCTCTTTGCATTTTTAGAGCGTCCCAAGACTTAGAGGTTTTTTTCGAAAGTGTTAGAACTCAAGTCGGTCACGAGTACGCGTGGCTATAAAAAACTTTTTGAGGATTTGAGTTTTGGTTTAGAAGAGGGAGAAGCTCTCCGTGTAAATGGAGTGAACGGCTCGGGGAAGACTACGCTATTACGGATCCTGTGTGGTTTTTCTCGTCCTGATGCCGGTGAAGTTCAATGGGCGAATAAAGACATCCGGGCTCTCGGACACGACTATTCGTGTTTAGTAAATTACCTCGGTCACTTTGATGCGCTTAAAGGAAATCTGACGGCGGAAGAAAATTTGATTGCTTCTCTGTCCGTTATGGGGGTTGACTCTGACGTAGCTACCATCCGTGAGGCTTTATACGAACAAGATCTGCATTCGAAGTTATCAGTACCGGTAAGTAGACTTTCTGCTGGTCAACGTAAGCGGGTGGCGCTTGCTCGATTACGGATCTCACGTGAAAGGCCTATTTGGATTCTTGATGAACCTTTTGTGTCGCTCGATAAAAGTTCTACAGAGTCTTTAAGTGCTGCGCTTTCAGAGCACGTTTCTAGTGGCGGTTTATTGATTTATACGACGCATCAAGATATCGGTCTGGCTGTCAGACCAAAAATCTTGACCATGAACTGAGTATGCGCTCGCGATCAGTATTTTTGGCTGTTTTGCTTCGTGAATTTAAGATTTCACTGACGCAAAAAACTGATATTGCAACGATATTTTTCTTTTTTTTGATTGTTGCCTCATTATTCCCATTTGCTGTTGGGCCTGATATTGGCAGCTTAAGAGCGGTGGGACCTGGTGTGGTTTGGGTAGCGGCGTTGCTCTCGTCTTTGTTAGCACTCCATCGGATGTTTGAGAGTGATTTTATTGACGGTTCTCTAGAACAATTTCTTTTGTCGGGGGAGCCATTAGTGCTGGTTGTGGTGTCAAAAATTTTTGCACACTGGCTAATTACGACCTTGCCAATCGTTATTTTGTCGCCTTTCGTTGGCATGCAGTTCGGTCTTAGCGCTGAGGCTTCATGGACAATGGCGCTGACTCTTTTGATTGGCACCCCAGTGCTCTCCTTACTAGGTTCGGTCGGTGCTGCGTTAACGCTTGGAGTGCGAAGCGGGGCGGCATTAACTGCGCTTCTCATACTTCCCCTTTATATTCCAGTATTAATCTTTGGGGTTGGAGGCACTGTTGCCAGTTTACAGGGGATGGAGACAATCGGCCATTTCTCGATCTTGCTTGCGTTCCTCTGTCTCTCTCTAGCTTTGTGCCCTCTCGCGACCTCGGCCGCGGTGAAAATTGCTTTAGAATAATGGCTGCCTAGCGATTAGATTCCCAACAGTCAGTGTGTTCTTTGGGGGGAGATCGTACCGCTTTGATCTGTTCGCAAACTTTGCAGCTTCTACACTTTATGCGTTTTTGGAAATACTCAACTCCTCAAAATTTTTACCCAGCCGCGAAAAAAATAGCAGCTGTATTTTTTGTTTTAGCGATATGTTTTGGCATACCGGGTCTTTATGTAGGATTCTTCGTAGCGCCAACGGATCACCAACAAGGTGAAGCTTATCGAATCATTTTTATTCACGTTCCAGCAGCGTGGATGTCCATGTTCATATATGTAGTTATGGCGTTTTGGGCTGCGGTAGGTCTGATATTAAACACACGTTTGTCGTCGATGTTGGCTCAGGCACTTGCTCCGACAGGGGCTCTTATGACTTTTTTAGCTCTGTGGACCGGAGCGTTTTGGGGCAGGCCTACTTGGGGTACTTGGTGGGTATGGGATGCTCGATTAACCTCTGAGCTGGTTCTATTGTTTCTTTATGTAGGCTTCATGGCGCTCAGGGCATCGATAGAAGATCCGAGGCGAGCAGATAAAGCGTCGGCGATCCTCGCCATTGTAGGTGTTGTTAACGTTCCCATTATTTACTTCTCGGTAAAATGGTGGAACACGTTACACCAAGGTGCCTCGGTATCACTTACTAAAGCTCCCAGTATGGCCAGCGATATGCTGCTCGGAATGCTCTTGATGGCACTCAGTTTTTGGATGTATTCGATCGCCGTCTCGATGTTGCGAGTCAGAAAAATTATTCGAGACCGTGAGCGTAATTCTGGTTGGTTGAACAATTGAATTCGCTCGTTCGACTTTTGAGGTAGAGGAAATCAAGTTATGGATTGGGGTTCTTTACAGAATTTTATTGATATGGGCGGCTATGGGCTATATGTTTGGGGTTCATACCTGGTAACGCTTCTCGCTATCGCGATTGAAACATTTAGTTTGCGCGAACCGTGAGCGAACTCCATGGACTGTTTCTGGTCGTATTCCTCTGATACTTTCAAATAATTAGATAAATGAAACCAAGGCAAAAGCGCTTATTGCTGATCATCGCTGTCCTAGCTCTAGTGTCCGTAGCGGCGCTCCTTGTCCTGAATGCTTTCAAGAGCAACCTCGTATTTTTTTATACTCCCACGGAAGTTGTTGAAGGAAAGGTTCCGGTTGCGAGAGCTTTTAGGATTGGCGGCATGGTTGTGGACGGAAGCTTACAAAGAAAACAGGATGGGGTGAGTGTTTCTTTCTCTGTTACAGACACTATCCATACGATCGATGTCACCTATGAGGGAATACTTCCAGATTTATTTCAGGAGGGCAAGGGAGTGGTTGCGCAGGGTAGATTAATCGAGAATGGATCGTTCATTGCGGACCAAGTGCTAGCAAAGCACGACGAGAATTATATGCCACCCGAAGCTGCCGAAGCGCTTAAGCGTGCTCGCGAGCTGAAGGTAAGTGAATAACGGTTTATGGCTTCGAGGAGGTGTTTTTGATCCCAGAAATAGGGCACTTTTTAATCATCCTTGCACTCTGGGTCTCCGTTGCGCAGACGTTAATCTGTTTCGGAGGGGCAGTTCGTTCGAGTCCTCGCCTGATCGCTTTCCCAAGATATAGCTCCTACGTAATTTTCCTACTTACGCTGGCAGGTTTTTGTTGTCTCGCGACTTCTTTTTTGGCCGATGATTTTTCTGTCTTAAATGTCGCATCCAACTCCAATAGCCAATTACCTTGGCCCTATAAGCTAGCGGCGAGTTGGGGAAGTCACGAGGGGTCTTTGCTCTTGTGGGTGCTAATGCTTAGCGGTTGGATGTCGGCGGTCTCTTTATTTAGTAAGCAAATGCCAGATGAGATGCGTTCCCTAATTTTGGGTGTGATGTCGGCAATTGCGATTGGTTTTTATTTATTCATGCTACTGACTTCCAACCCGTTCGATAGATTGCTGCCGCCAGCAGCCGATGGGCGAGATTTAAATCCGTTGTTACAAGATCCGGGGATGGTGATACACCCGCCAATGCTTTATATGGGCTATGTGGGTTTTTCGGTAGTTTTTGCATTCGCGATTGGGGCTTTGATTAGCGGAAAACTCGACTCGACCTGGGCTCGATGGTCGCGTCCTTGGACAACAGCGGCTTGGTGCTTCCTAACTGTTGGTATTGCGTTAGGTAGTTGGTGGGCGTATTACGAACTAGGCTGGGGTGGTTGGTGGTTTTGGGACCCAGTAGAGAATGCATCTTTCATGCCGTGGCTATGTGGAACTGCGCTGATTCATTCATTATCTGTGACAGAAAAACGCGGAAGTTTCAAAATTTGGACCGTGCTGCTATCGATAATTACTTTTTCGCTTTCGTTACTTGGAACCTTTCTTGTTCGTTCAGGGGTGTTGACGTCGGTCCATGCATTCGCTACGGATCCAGAGAGAGGTGTATTTATCCTAGGGTTCTTAATTGTAGTGATAGGGGCGTCTCTGCTCTTATTTGCTTGGCGAGCACCTAAAGTGGGATTGGGTGGAAACTTCAACTTTATCTCGCGAGAATCGGCTTTATTGGCAAACAATGTGCTTTTGGTGGTCGCTGCGGCATCGGTCCTACTTGGTACGTTATATCCACTTTTTTTAGATGCGATGGGGCTAGGTAAGATATCGGTGGGCCCCCCTTACTTTGATGCCATTTTTTTTCCGCTGATGGCGCCAGCCATGTTTCTGATGGGTATTGGACCGGTATTGCGTTGGAAGAATGCTAAAACTTTAGAGCTTGCAACAAAGCTCAAGTGGGCTTTTGCGATTTCGCTTGTTTCGGCAATTATTGTTCCGATGGTGATGGGTAGTTGGTCGGTATTTGTATCGATTGGCTTGTTGCTGGGTTTCTGGATTGTGGTGTCGGGTCTCGTGAATCTACTCGAGCAGATCCGAAGACTGAGAATGGGATCTGAGAGAACTATTTTTCAAGTTATTAATTCTCTGCCTAGGTCTTACTATGGAATGCTCGTTGCTCACGTAGGTGTGGCAGTTTTCATTTTTGGCGTCACGCTAGTAAAGGGCTATGAGGAGGAGCGTGACGTAAAACTCGCCGTAGGGGAGTCTGTCGATTTGAGTGGTTATAGATTTAGTCTAGCCTCATTAGATGACTTAATTGGTCCAAATTACAGTGGGGTCAAGGGGACGGTTTTTGTTCATGGTGATGATGGAAAGCTTGTGTCTACTCTTTATCCTGAGAAGCGTTTTTATCATGTTCAGCGCATGCCAATGACTGAAGCCGCGATAGATACAGGATTATTTAGAGATCTCTACGTTTCCCTTGGTGAGGCGTTAGAGGATGGCTCCTGGGTCGTTAGGGTTTACTTAAAACCATTTGTTGACTGGATTTGGGGAGGGGCGTTCTTGATGGCGCTTGGTGGTCTATTGGCGATTTCTGATAAAAAGTACCGGTCCAAGAGGAGGTCGGCGCCAAATCAGGTAGCCATCAGTTCTTGATCTATATGTGTTGATAAATATTTCATAGGGAATTTAATTGCGAAAATATCTTCTTCCTCTCGCCATTTTCGTCCTGGTCGCCATATTTTTGTGGAGAGGGCTTTTTCTGAATCCTCGGGAAGTGCCTTCACCTTTAATCGGGAAGTCGATACCTGAGTTTTCTTTACCGAAATTGGAGAAAGAAAATTCGGTAGTGACCTCGAAAACGTTTGATGGGAAAGTCTGGGTGCTAAATGTTTTTGCGTCATGGTGTACCCCATGTTTGGATGAGCATCCAATGCTCATGGAGCTTGCTTCCCAGAATCGAGTGATAGTCGTGGGCCTAAACTATAAAGACGGCTTTCAAAGTGCTGCAGATTGGTTGGGTAAGCATGGAAATCCATACTCAGCTGTCGCGGTGGATATAGATGGTCTGGTAGGAATGGATTTCGGGGTCTACGGTGTGCCAGAAACGTTTTTGATTGATAAGAGCGGGGTTATCCGATACAAAAAAATAGGACCTTTGAGTTCCATCGATATACAAGATGAATTATTGCCATTAGTCGAGAGTTTGCAGTGATCAAAAAATTTTTCCTATTTACGGCATATTCATTTTTTCTCAGCCTGTCATTTCTCTCCACTGCTGAGCAGTCATCGGAGTTGAGTGCGGACTTTCAGGAAAAAGTTAAGAGCATCAGTGCGGAGCTGCGGTGTTTGGTCTGTCAAAACCAAACAATCGCTGACTCGAATGCTAGTTTAGCGGTTGATTTGCGTAATCAGGTATCACGAATGCTTCGCCAAGGAAAGTCTGAGCAAGAGATCAAGCAGTATATGGTCGAGAGATACGGTGACTTCGTTTTGTACGATCCTCCGGTGAAGGAGAGAACCTGGGCTCTCTGGTTTGGGCCGTTTCTTTTGTTAGCACTAGCGATTGCTTTTTTGGTAAGTAACCAACTGAAGAGGCGCGCGGAGCCGGATTCTGCTCTTAATTCTGCTGATCGTGAGGATTTGAGAGCATTATTGCGCGGTGATAAGGATCAGCTATGACGGTACTGTCCTTTTTTATTGGAGCCGTTCTCCTACTCGTCATCGGTTTTCTTGGTCTTGTGATCTTTAAGTTCAAAGTTGGGCAAATCGGCAGATCCAGAGGGCGTAGTAACTTGGATATCCTTCGAGGGGATTATGAGATCCTCGAAAACCGATTTCAAAATGGGGATATTGATCGTGCTGCTTACGAAGAGGAGATGATCGAGCTAGAACTTAGGGCGCAAAGGGATGAAATAGGGGAGCATAAAACCCAGGCGGCGGCTAGCTCAAAGATTGATCGATTCGTTGCAGCTGGATTGATTTTTGTGATGGTTCCCATTGGTAGTCTCGGGCTTTATCTTAAAATTGGCCAACCCGAAGCGCAGAATGTTACTGAATTCGTTGAGAATCAAAAAGAGCATCTGACCCCAGAGCAATTAGAAGAAATTCTTACCAAAATTCAGTCGCACCTCAAAGATGATCCGACCGATGTTGAAGGTTGGGTGATGTTAGGTCGAACTCTCAAGGGATTGGGGCGTTTTGATGAGTCTGTTTCGGCGTGGAAACAGGCTTATGAATTGTCACCTGATGATGCGAATTTACTTGTAGATTACGCAGAGGCGTTGGCTTTGGTAGATATGAAAGATCACGAGCCTGGGCAGTTGATTGATCGAGCCTTGGGCTACGATCCGAATAATGTAAAAGGTTTGGCGCTGGGTGGGTCTATTGCATTCGCCAACGCAGACTACGATAAAGCTATTAAGCGATGGTCGCTTCTGGCAAGTTTAGTACGTGATGATGAGGATCTAGTTTCAACACTGAAGGAGGGGGTGGCTGAGGCCTCGCGTCGGTTAGGCAAAACAGTTACAGCTGATGGTGTTGCGTTACCAAAAATATCAGAATCCGAGGAGACCTCGCGGGCATTAATTACTGGTCGTCTGAGACTGGATGAGGGGGTTCGAGATTTGGTGTTGCCCACCGAATCGGTATTCATTTTCGTCCGAGCAGTTGATGGACCGCCGATGCCAATTGCGGCATTAAAGGTAGAAGTCAAAGATTTGCCATTTGAATTTTCAATCGGTGATAACGAGTCTTTGCAGCAAAGTCGTAAATTATCTGAATTTAGTTCAGTACTAGTGGGTGCGAGAGTCTCAAAAAGCGGTAATGCGATTGAGGCGACCGGAGACCTCGTGGGTGAAGTGAAGAGAATAAGTATCGGTTCGACGGTTGACTTAGTGATTGATCGCCGCGTAAAGTGAGGCCATTTACCTCCTACTCAAAGGTTATATCGTTGAAACGTAAGAATCACTTATTAGTACGGGTTTTTCTCTCGGTTACGCTGTTTTGCCTCGGGGCAAGTTTGGGTAAGGCCGACAACGATATCGAAAATATACAAAAGTTTGCTCGCGAGGTGGCTGGTAAGCATGGTTTAGATGAGGAATATCTCGCGACTATCATCTCCTCAGCACAAAAGCAGCAGAGCATCTTAGATGCCTTCAAAAGGCCCGCGACTTCTAGGCCATGGCATTATTTCCGCGAACGGTATGTAACTGATTACCGGATAGAGGAGGGGGTAAAGTTTTGGTCTGCTAACCAAGCGGTTTTAGATCAAGCGACGGAGAAGTACGGTGTTCCCCAGGAAATTATTGTTGCTCTTATAGGGGTTGAAACGAATTACGGTTCTTTCACGGGTACGCATCGAGTCCTTGACGCTTTGTTTACGCTCGGGTTCTATGGAGAGCGGAGAAACAAGTATTTTCTCTCTGAGTTGGAACAGTTTATCTTGATGGCACGTGATAATCAGTTGGATCCACTCGAAGTGCGTGGATCCTTCGCTGGGGCTCTTGGCATTGCTCAATTTATGCCGACTAGCTATCGAGAGTATGCAATTGATTTTGATGGAGATGGCCGCGCAGATTTGGAGCACAGCGTCGCTGATGCAGTAGGGAGTGTCGCGAACTACCTTGCGCGCTTTGGTTGGGTCGCCCAGGGAAACATTGCGTCGCTCGTGTTAATACCTGAGGGCAACGAGAAAGTGGAAACTCTTGTCGGGTCAAGCAAGCCAAGGTTGGTAATAAAAGATCTACAGGATGTCGGGCTTTCAGTTCCGGATATCGATTTAAAGGAAAAAATTGCTCTTATTTCCCTTGCGGCGATTGATGGTAATGAATACTGGATAACGTTCCAAAATTTCTATTCGATTACTCGATACAATCCCAGCCAAAATTACGCAATGGCGGTTTTTCAGCTCTCCACTGAAATTAAGAGGAGAAGAGGTATCTAATTTTAATATTGAAAGGACGGATACTTATGAAGATATCACTAGCAATATTAGCCTTATTAATATCGAGTTTTTTTGTGTATTTGCCCGGAAGTTACGCGGATGATAAGGATTCTTGCGGTTGTCACGTGAAGGACGATACGACCGTCTGCATAGTCAAAGACGTGGGTGATGGGTCATCCTCCGTCTGTGCATGCGAGAAAGAAACAATGTACGGAAAACGCAAGTTTACAAAAGAGTTCTGCGATTCGCCAGCGGAGGAGTAGACCTTTGTTCCACATGGTGATGCCGGTAGATGCTAGGTCTATTTGGATGACGTTTTTAGATGTCCGTTGATATTTTTTTTAACTCGTAGATAACTTCTAAAGCATCCTTAGGGCTCAATTGGTCGGGTTCAATAACCGAAATTTTTTCCTTCAATCTGTCCCCGACTTCTTGATTACTTTTATCAAAAAGATGTTGTTGAATATTTGGGCGCTCATTATTTTGCCAAATTTGTTGAAGCTCTAATTTTGCAGCTTCAATCACTCGTCTGGGTAACCCTGCTAATTTTGCGACCTCTATGCCGTAGCTTTGTGATGCCGGACCATCCAGTACGTTGTGAAGAAACACAATCCTGTCATCATGCTCAATTGCAGATACATGCACATTTCGCACCGACGGGTGATGGTCCGATAACTCAGTAAGTTCAAAGTAATGCGTAGCAAATAGGCAGTAGCTTTTATTAATCTCAATGAGTTGTCGAGCAATAGATGTTGCTAAAGCTAATCCGTCTGAAGTCGATGTGCCGCGTCCAACCTCATCCATTAACACTAAACTTTGCTCGGTCGCATTATGGAGAATGTTCGCCGTTTCGGACATTTCAACCATAAAAGTTGATTGTCCTAAAGATAAATTATCCGATGCTCCGATACGAGTAAATATGCGATCCACTCGTCCAATAGATGCACTTTCACAAGGAACAAAGCTCCCTATATGAGCTAATAAAACTATGAGTGCATTTTGTCTCATATAAGTTGATTTGCCACCCATATTTGGCCCAGTTACCACTAGCATTCTAGTTTTATCGTTCAGAGCCGTATCGTTCGGGACGAATGTCGTCAAGGAGTTCTCTACAACTGGATGTCTTCCCTTCTCAATATGAATTGATAAATCGTTAGTGAAAGTAGGTTTCGTGTAGTTGTTTCTTTGAGCTAACTCAGCGAGGCTTCTCAGCGCATCCAAAATTGCAATAGCTCGCGCCGCTTTTTTGAGGATGTCATGGAAGCTGTTGACCTCTTCGAGAACTTGGGCGTACAAAAGTTTTTCTCTGCTGAGGGCGCGATCTTTTGCCGATAGAGCCTTGTCCTCGAATTCTTTTAGTTCAGGTGTAATGTAGCGCTCTACGTTCTTAAGCGTTTGCCGTCTTCTATAGTCTTCAGGAATCTCTTTTGTATTGAGTTTTGAAACCTCAATATAGAAACCATGGACTCGGTTAAATTCGACTTTTAGGTTGGAGATCCCGGTTCGTTCCCGTTCTTTTTCCTCGAGTTCGAGGAGGAAGGCGCTGTGGTTATGTTGTAGTTCTCGAAGCTTATCTAGTTCCTCATCAAACCCGTTATTGATAACGCCGCCGTCTACAATGATACTCGCCGGCTCTGGAAGAATGGCGGTTTTGAGGTAATCACTCAAAGTTGGATCGCAATTAAGGTCACTGAGGACTTGTTTT
>Ga0255761_10003509_pt1 | contig 14181 bp, 10 predicted proteins | sample 071ome_29_FD_179961 | JGI IMG/M metagenome (GOLD analysis project Ga0255761, IMG submission 179961) | Coastal salt marsh microbial communities from the Groves Creek Marsh, Skidaway Island, Georgia - 071407BT metaG (version 2) | ecosystem: Environmental > Aquatic > Marine > Intertidal zone >... | reverse complement strand
TACTAGAACCTTTTCTTGTATCGCCTTGAAAATCAGCAATTAACAGCGCTTGCTTCCAAGCGGGGTTACGATTTGGATAGTTCTCCTCGGAGAGAGAGGCTCGAACCTGCGACCACCTGATTATGAGTCATGAACATCTTAAGTATTGCTTTAGTCGTGAATATACTGAAAACATTGGGTTTATGGAATTACACGTGATTCCAAACGCGTGTTCGGAATATTCCGAACAAAAAATTCAAGCCAATGGAAGGCCTTACCGGACAATAATTCACTCAACCTGATCTGGTTCATCTATTCGATTTACATTCGACCTATTCTCCAGAATGTCTACAAGGAAAAGCCCTGATGCTGTGCATCAGGGCTTTTTACGTTACGGTTTTACCGTATTACTCCTTTTTCGCATAAGATTTATAGTACTTCTCTAAACTCAAGTAAAAGCTAAAGACCATAACGACTAGAATAGCTGCAAAAGCAAGACCAGTGATTGTTGTTGCACTTTGAAGTGCGGTTAAACCACCATATAATAGGAGAACCGATGCTGTTGCGCCTTCCATGGCCGCCCAGAAGATTTTTTGAACTTTTGGTGCATCATGACGTCCGCCGGAGGTTAGTGTATCGACGACCATTGATCCGCTATCTGAGCTGGTTACGAAGAAACTGGCAACTAGGATTACCGACAGTCCGGAAGAAATTGTTACTAGCGGGAATTTTTCCAATAGAATGAAAAAGGCTGTAGGCAGATTCGTGTTTACTGCTTCGGTAATGGAGTGATCTCCGAGTAATTCATAGTAGATCGCGCTGCCACCAAAAACACTCATCCAGAGAAAGGTGAGGATGGTTGGCACAAGCAATACTCCCGTGATGAATTCTCTAATGGTTCGTCCTCGAGAAACTCGGGCAATAAAAATCCCAACAAAAGGCGACCAAGCAATCCACCACGCATAATAGAATACGGTCCAGCTGTTCTGCCAGGTGCTATCATCTTTTATCCCAGAATAGCTCTCCGTCCACATGCCCAGCTTAAAGAAATTATCGATGTAGTACCCGATGTTTTGTACAAAGCCTTCTAACAGATATGCTGTTGGTCCTATGGCGATGACAAAAACGAGCATGATCAAAGCGAGGCTAATATTCACTTCGCTTAATCTTCGGATGCCCTTGTCCAGACCCGCCAGCAATGAGCCCGTTGCAAAAATGGTAATGACCGTGATGATCAGAATCTGAACAATTCTCGAGTACTCGACACCAAAGAGGTATTCCAGACCAGCATTTACTTGCTGCGCACCCATTCCAAGTGAGGTGGCTAGACCAACCACAGTGGCAATTACCGAAATGATATCTATAAAATCGCCCCAACGGCCATAGATTTTATCGCCCAATAGTGGGTAGAAGATACTGCGGATGGTTAGGGGAAGTTTTAGGTTAAACGTGAAGAATGCCAAGGCCAATGCGACTACCGTATAAATCGCCCATGCATGAATACCATAATGTAAAAAGGTGAAGCCCATGGCGCTTTTTGCCGAGGCCACTGCATCTGCATTGTCTACGAATGGGTTGTAGTTGAAGTGAGAGATGGGTTCTGCCACTCCCCAGAATACGAGTCCAATTCCCATCCCAGCGCTGAACAACATGGCGAACCAAGAAGCTCTTGAGAAATCAGGCGTTGCATCCTTTCCGCCAAGTCGAATGTTTCCAAATTTGGAAAAGGCTAAGAACACTAAGAAGAAGAGAAGTACATTCACCAAAAGAATGAAAAACCAACCTGAAGCGTCGCTAATCACAGTTTGTGCACGGGCGAACAAAGCTTCGGCAGGTTCACCAATGATGATGGTCGCCGTGATGGTTACTAATAATACAATCAGAGAACCAAAGAAAACGGGTGGATTAATTGCAGCGCCAAAAAGCGTTTTCTTATCACTTCTAATGGGTGTACTCATACGTCTTGAATAGATGAAACCACGACATCCGAAGATGCCGTGGTTTTGGTTGCTTAACTTAGGTTTAGTCGATTACAGGTCTACTACCCACATTTTTGCATTTTGAGAATTACCTCCATAGGCATCAACCGCTGCTTGGTAATTATCAGGATTCAAACTTGCTTCATTTCCAGGGTATAGGAATCGCATTGGGAGTGCATCCCCATTGGTATTAGAACATGGCGCAGAGACAAAAGGAAGATTTGCCCAGGCACCATTTTCTTGGCTATACCAACGTCTCAATTCAAAATAGTTGTCCAAGCCAGTAAAGAACATGGCGAGCCATTTTTGTCTACGAATGCTTGTAATAGAGCCGTCATAGCCTTCGCCAGAGTTTGCGATGAAATCAGCGAAATCTGTCCAACCCGTCATGCTCCAATCAGCACCGTAGTAGTCCATTGAGGCCTCAACGGCACTTGAGTGCAAGGTACCTGCATCATCAGAGATCCATCCATTGTGGGCCGCTTCAGCGAGAAGGAATTGCTGCTCGGCATAGGTCATGATAATTCCTTCTGCCATTGTTCCTGCTTGCATATGTCCTGGATAGTTGTAATACGCATATCCAAGTCTGGACCCGTCCTTATTACAGGCTTCACTACCATTTTCGGCACCTTGATAAACAGCCGTCGTTGCTGGGTTTGTGAAGATGTCTCCAGCGTTGTATGGACGCGCATAAACATACATACGTGGGTCGTCTGTCGTATCAAGTTGGTGTAATGCATTAGTACTTATAGCTACCGCATCAAAGTCTCCTTGCTTCAAGGGAACCAAAGGGTATTCATTAGGGAAGCTACCCGTGTAGGTTAACGCTGCGTTATCCGCATTGCTCGACATCAAATCCTCATTTGCAACGATAGCTGCGAATTGGCTGCTAACATCTTGTTTTTCGGAGATGTACATCAATAAGCGCAACTGCATTGCATTTGCAAGTTTCACCCACTTTGAGGCGTCGCCATTAAATAGGATATCGCCATCCACAGTGCCCGAATTATTCAACAGTTGAACGGCTAAAGCCAATTCATTCAACAATCCATTCGTGCCAGTAATAATCTCTTCCTGACTATCATAGCTTGGGAACCAATTCGCATTCGTCGATCCTGTAATTGCCTCAGAATACGGGATATCTCCGTAAGCGAGTGTTAGCGTGGCAAATACCCAGCTTTTCATCACTTTCGCAGCACCTTCCATTTTGTTATTGCCAGCCTCTTTCGCTACACGCTCGGCCTCCATCAGGTTACCAAGGCTTAAGAAGTTCTGGTTCCAAGTATTAGGAAAGGCATTCCAGCTGTATTCACCCACTTCAGCACGAAGTGTTTTTGCAGCGACTTGGGATGCAACGTTACCTAGCAAATAGCTCTGGTTAACGGAGGTATTAACACTAGAACGAACCCCTTCAGTGAAGAGTACACCCGCGTCCACGTTAGATGGTTCGTTAGGGTTTTCGTTAATGGTTGATAGTTTCTCGCAACTCTGAAAACTAAGGCTCGCCATTGCGATGAGCGCGCCGATAAATAATGATTTTTTCATTGTTGTGTTCGTTTAGAGATTAGCATTAACTGAGAATCCAAAACTTCTCAATGAAGGCATAGATGTGCTTTCATAGCCTTGGATGAATAAGCCGTTACGGATAGAATACGTTTCCGGGTCAATGGTCGGCACCTTCGTGAAGAGGAGTAAGTTGCGGCCAATAAAGCTTACACTCAATCCTTTCAACATGGTGTTTTTTAATTGCTCTTTTGGGAAGTTGTAGGCAATACTAACCTGGCGAAGTTTCAAGTAAGACGCATCGAATGTTGAAGGCTCAATGTTATCTCTTCTCCAAACATTACCGTAATACTTGTAGTAGTAATCGCGAAGGGGCACAGAAACTGTGTTTTCTACTAAGTTCCCATTGCTGTCATACATCACACCGGCACCAACTACACCACCTGCATCAGCGAGGTTGTATACAGGGTTACCCGAGGCGTCGTAACTAACGTCATAAATCATACGACCATCGATCGCGTTCATGTCTAAATACGGATCGTCATCATTCACAAGATTACCTGCGGTATTGTGCAAGGTGTGTGAACGGGAGTAGATCAAGCCACCGATCTGGCCGTCAAACAAGATGTTCGCTTGCCAATTACCTGCGCTAAAGCTGTTCATCCAGCCTACACGAGCTTTTGGTTGGTACGAACCAATGGTGCTTTTTTCTTCGCTCACAACAGGGTAACCGTTTTCATGAATAATGTTACCATCGGCATCACGCTCAAAGGTCAGGCCTTTTAAAAGACCTAAAAGCTCTCCTTCAACCGCAACGTATTCCAATCCCGCTGTACCACCGTCATTTGGGAACATGCTGGATACAATTGGATACCCGCCGCTAACGCCTGCAGGAAGCTCGGTTACAACGGCACGGTTAGCACCAACATTCACTCGAGAATTCCAAGTAAATGCTTTGGACTTTACGATGTCCCCAAAAAGTTGAAGTTCTATCCCAGTATTGCGAATAGCACCGCCATTGGCCAAACGGCTCGTGCGTCCAGTAGATGAGGCTACAGGCAAGTAGATGATTTGATCTTGCGTGGTCATGTCGTAGAGCGCAAAATCCACCCCGAATCTACCTTTTGCAAAACGAGCATCAATACCCAATTCACTCGATGTAGTGCGTTCTGGACGAAGGTTTGGATTCGTTGCGAAGAGATTCACACCGAAGGCCGGATATCCTCCAAACATTGCAGAAGGGCTGTAGGTATTGTTCAGCAAGTATGGGTCTGTATCAGAACCTACTTGGGCCAATGCCGCACGAACTTTCAAGAAGCTAATCTTGCCTAGATCGGCCATCTCAGATACGATAACCGATGCTGATGCGGCCGGATAGAAGTAACTGTTGTTTTCTACGGGAAGGGTAGAAGACCAATCGTTACGAGCACTAAGATCTAAATAATACATGCTTTTGTATGCGAAAGACGCCGTTCCGAACAGGGAGCGGATGGCTTTCTGTGCAGATCTGCCTTCGGTTTGCACACTTGAGCGGTTATTGGTCAAGGTGAATACCCCTGGCTGCAAAAGCTGTGGGTTGTTCGCGATAAGCGATGAGCTTTGCTGAAGCATCAAGTTTCCACCAACCTTAGCATCAATTCTTAGGTCTTTTTGCTCCATCGGAGCCGCATTTGACCAAGAGAGTAGTGCTTCGGTATTGTTTTCCATAAAGGATAATCGGTCTTCTCTGAAGCTTCCGAACAATACTTTTTTGGTTGAGGTGGCACGACGGTACTGACGGATATCATTCTTCATATCCTGACCTGTGCGCACTCGTAGATTCATTCGGTCGTTAATGTGGTAGGTAGCGTTGATATCTCCTAAAAGACGATTTGCATTAAAGCTGTTCGTGTTTTCGTTAACAATCATCCATGGGTTGTTTCCCCACAACTCTTCTACGTAGGCCTGCTGTACATTTTCCATACCCGGCTTCCAGTAGTTGCGCAAATCGTCAATAGGAGTATTTCTTGGGAGCCACAAAAACGAATACATAACGGATGAGCTCTCATCGTAACCTGCATTTGGAACATTGTTCGATCCAGACCCTACATACATAGCGTTAGCTCTGAATTCTAGACGGTTGTTGAATAACTTTTTACCTACCGAAGTCTGTAAAGTGCTACGATTCAAATCTGTGTTTGGAACAATGCCTCGTCTGTTCAATTGGGTTGCAGAAAAACGGAAATCACCGTTCTCGTCCGCATGAGAAAGACTTACGTTATTATTGGTGCTTACTCCAGTTTGGAAGAAGTTACGCATGTTATCTGGAGCAGCTTCAAAAGGAACGGCTTCACCATTAGAGTCCCATTGTTTGATGAGTTGGCCATTGGTTCTAGGTCCCCAGTTCTCGCCGAAGGCATCGTAATAATCACCAGTATATGCGGTACCTGCATTGTAGCTGTATTTACCGTAACCCCCGTTACCAAATTGGTCTTGGAACTTCGGTAATTTTAATGGTGTTTCGAAAACAGTGTTGGAGTTAACACTGATGCCCCAGCCTTTGGCATCTTTCCCTGTTTTAGTAGTCACGTATATAACCCCATTTGCTGCGCGTGAACCATAAAGTGCAGCAGCAGCAGGTCCCTTTAGAACGGAGATGTTTTCTATATCATACGAGTTGATGATCTGTGCACCATTACCAAAGTCGATCGTGGAAGAACCATTCAAGCCATCGCCAGGTGAAAAAAGCCCGTTGGTGATAGGGATACCGTTCACAATGAATAGTGCTTGACTGTTTCCATTCAATGAAGTCTGTCCGCGTATGGTAACGTTGGATGAAGCTGTCGGGCCTGATGACCCTCCAGTGACATAGACTCCGGCGAGTTTACCGCTTAAGTTGTCGACAGCGTTGGGCGCAGGTACAGAAGCGATGTCTTTACTTTTTAGGCCTTGAACAGCATAACCCAGTGCACGCTCTTCACGAGAAACACCCAAAGCCGTTACGACCACTTCGTCCAGCTTGATTTCACTCGCTTGTAAAGTCACGTTTAAAACAGCTTTACCTGCAGCATCTAGAGTTTGACTTTCAAATCCAAAATAGCTGAAAATCAATTTTGTGTTTCCATCATAAAGATTAATGGTATACTGGCCCATTGGGTCAGTAATGGTTCCGTCTGAACTGTTCAAGACGGTTATAGAAGCCCCAATGATCGGGTCTCCATTTTCATCAGATACCGTTCCTTTCACCTCATTTTGTGCTACTGCAGAAAATGAGAGTCCTAAAGAGAATAAAAGGAACGCAATAAAATGAGATAAACGATTTTGTCGTTCTCGCATAATTAATAGTTGTTTTAGGAATATAAAAAGATGCCGATGGCCCATTCCAAAATGGCCATAGGTTGACAGACTTTCTGTCTAAGAATAGGAGGGAACTAGCGCGCTATAGAACTCAGAAAACTCCGTAAGTACAAGGAGTAGATATTTGAGCTCCGAAAGGGAAAGCGAACTTAGATTTTGATTGCGCGATGGGCTTGGAAGAGGTGTTGTCTTCTACAATGAAATCAACAGGATCAACTTCTTCTATGTAATTATCGGCGGGAAAAGCTGAAGCAGCCTCTTTTAGCAATTGTTTGTTAAGAAAGTTTTGGTTTTGTCCGTCCATCGGGATTGTGAAGGTACAAATTATAGTCGAGCTGTAAAACTTAAAGTTCAGTACTCCTTGCTGCAAGTCAGGAATTGCAAGGCTTTGTCCCACTAGTGGAATCATGAATCTATTTAATCAGGACTTAAGTGAGGAATTAATTCTTCGACCTTTTCTCCAGAATGTCTACTCAAAGCCCCTTGAAGTTACTTCAAGGGGCTTTTTCGTTTGCGTCACCAGTCTCTCCTTCTCGCTACAACTAAGGCACAAACATGGTCGCAATTGCAATGCTTTATCCCATTAGTTGGACCAAAACAAAGTTCAATCAAGTTTTCTGTGAGGGGTGTCTATTAGTAAGTATATGTCAACTTGAGAAGTATATGCGTACAGTTAAATTCTGACTATAATTGAAATATCATGCCCAAGGATTTACCAGCATGCTTGCCAAGTAGTACCATCGAAAACCATGAGTTTGTGACTGCCTGAATCCATGTAAATATCTCCTTCCGATGGATTTGTAGGTGGCGATGAAATGGGCTCCAGCCTAATGACATCATTAATGTGTAAGCTTCTCGCTGGGCTGGTTGTGCCGATACCTACTTTTACTGCATCTGCGCCTATCCCTCCCAAAACCATAGCATTGCTAATGCTTACCTCGGCATTATAGCCTATTGCAATCGCATTGGTTAAGTTATTTGATGAAACATTTGCATTGTAACCAATTGCAATATTTCTAGAACCGGTAGTATTAAGGTTTAACGCATTATGTCCTATAGCTGTGTTACCATCACCGGTTGTATTTTGATTGAGCGTGCCATAACCTATAGCGTCATTTAACGACCCTGTAGTGTTGTTGTAAAGTGCGCCATTACCAAATGCTATATTTCCATTTCCGCTAGAAGAATACAAGGCTTGCTCGCCCATAGCAGTATTGTCAGAGCCTGTAGCGTGCATCATTACTCTAGAGCCAACTCCCGTATTTCTAGAGCCAGATACATTATATCTTAATGCGTAATAACCGCTAACTGTATTGTGGCTACCGGTTTGATTACCAGCCATCGAGTTTGAACCAACTGCTACATTGGATTCTCCAGTTGATACACTATTTAATGATGACATACCTATAGCCACGTTGTCAGTTGCAGTAGATGAAATATTCAATGCATTTGAACCTAACCCTAGTTTTCCAGAAGTGCTTATAGCATCATTTAGGTCATTAAGTGAATTAACTTGTGGTATTATGACATAACCTCCATTGCTTAAGCTTAGAGTGTCATTATTAAAAGTCAATTGCTGGGTGGGATTAACCCATTCATTTCCATCGAAGTAGTTGATTGCTCCAGATGAATTAATATATACATCACCTTTAGATCCATTAGATGGTGAAGATTGTAGTGGGGACAACCGCATTGAACCTGCAATATGAAGATCTCGTTGTGGTGAACTTATCCCAATCCCTAATCCCGTTGGTGTTAGTCGCATCCTTTCTTGTTCATAGTTGATTCCCCATTGATCTCCATTCGCTACATGAAAAGACAAAAGGCCTGTCTTGGCAGAACTGTTAAGGATCCCACCTACAATTTGGCTATAACGATATGTTTGTCCAAGGGCGTCCTGTAAATTAAATCTTACGGGAACTCCCCAATTATTATTACTTGATTGGCGGGTAATGGTTATACCGATGTCAGGGCTACCGGCTCCTGGCAACGACTTCACTTCGAGTTGGCCAAATGGTGAACTAGTGTTAATACCAACTTTACTATTTCTGTAAATCGATCCGTTCAATTCCGTCCATTTCGAAGATGGTACTACCGCAAAACCACCTTGAGAAAGAAATATTGTGTCATTTGATATGGAAAGAGTTTGGATTTCATTCGTTGCATCCAAATCGTTAGAAAGATTGGTAATCGTATAATCTGTAGAATTATTGCCAGATAGTGCGATACCGGCACCTGCAGAAACCCTGAAGAAATCAGGTTGAATCACTCCATTACGCTCTAATCTTATTATCCATCCAGTGCCGCCTCCGATAGTGCCTGATCTAATTGTATAATCTGCTCCTACGTCATAAATACTAATCTTTCCTCCATTACTAAGTTCGATACTGTCGTTTATGATAGAAATTATCTGTAACTCATTCGTAGGGTCAGCATCGTCATCATTTACTTGATCAAGAGGTAGGGCCGCATACCCTCCATTACTAAGATAAATGGTGTCATTAGAAATGGAAAGGACTTGTAGCTCGTTAGTTGGGTCATCATCGGCGTCATTGACTTGGTCAGTGGGCAGTACTATGTAGCCTCCGTTTGAGAGGTAGAGGGTGTCGTTAGACAAACTCAGTCCTTGGATTTCATTGGTTGGATCAAAATCAGCGTCATTGACTTGGTCTGTAGGCAGTTTAATGAAACCACCGCTAGATAAGAAAATAGAGTCGTTAGAAATACTTAAAACTTGAAGTTCATTTGAACTAGAAGTGTCAATTGTTGGAACATTTGTCAAATCGTTAAAGTCCCCACTAAACGTAGAAATGATATAACTACCACCTCCTTGGGAAAGTGAAATAGTATCACCAATTAGAGATATTGATTGAAGTTCGTTTGAACTAGAAGTATCTAGATTTGGCACACCTATTAAATCACTGAAATCCCCGCTAAAAGCGTTTTCAGCTCTTTCAGCATATTTAGCATAGGGAACACTCAAGATATTACTGGAAGAATTGAACTGATAGTTATGTCCACCATTCGGGTCGACATAAGTTTTGAGTGAGTATGGACCAATTGCCCAGTCAATGCCTGCGAATGTATTGGACGATGAAGATGGGTTAACACCGACTTGAACGTTTATAATTCCAAAAGCATTGGTTTGTACCACATATTCTTCTGCATAAACGATACCTGTTGAATTTTCAATTTCAATCTTCAGTCCAACAAATTGATTGTTAAGCAATGCTCCTTGATTATCTCTTAAAGCTGCTTGATAATTAAAGGCGTTCGGTGACTGAGCGAATAATCCGGCCGAAAATACCAGAAAGATGAAGGTTAATAGTGATTTGTTCATTAGTTCAGTTTTAAAATTGAATAGCTTGTTCTAGCCTTTTTAGTTACAAATTCAATGATGTACCTGCCGTTTGGAAATTCCTCCAAATTCAAGATGTAGGTTTTATTAAGGTCGTTGATTAATTCTAGGGTTCTTCCCATGTCATCGCGCAAGATCAATGTCAAGGCTTCTTCCATAGAATGCTCCACATTTAAATGAGAGAGCACAGGGTTGGGATAAATAGAGACCTCTACTAATACATCTTCTTCAATAGCTGTAATTTGTATTAAAGGCTGTTGAAAACCAATGGTTAAGCTATTTGAGACATCAGACGACAACCCGATCACAACTTCTCCAGCACTTGAATTAATGTTTTGAGAATCTGATCCTGAAAAGCCTATCAACGATTGTCCATGTACTACACCTAGGAAACAAAAATTGAAGAACAAAAATAGATATCGCTTATTTTTAAACATAATTGTATATAATATCCTCTGTTTTACAAAGAGGTGTTTTTAACATATAAGCTATGTGGCAAATACGAAAAGTCAATTCGAGTTTTTTTTGTTTGAAATTTTAGCGTTTTTAATGTGGTTAAATTTGCCGTAAACATTTTGTAAATTAATCTCTACTTAAGATGTGCAACTTCTTTGTAAACATACAGTTGCATGGAATACTAAATTAGCGATTTTTAGTTATCTATTGGTATTATGTATTTTTTTCTATGGTTAAAATAAGACCACCAGGTGACAATATTTTCAGTTTTAATAGTAGCTTTCTAATTCCTTGAAGAATCAATTCTAACGGAATTATAGGGAAAATTAAAATTCGTACGCCAACAGAATGAAATCCCTTCAGTTTTTTATCCTTAGTAAAGAATTGTTTAGTGATTGTATTTTCAAACCAAGGGACTTCATAATAGGAAACTGTATAACGAATACCATCTTCATTATTTAACTTCATAACATGGTCAAAACTTTTCTTAGAAAAAGAGTAAAGATGCCTTGGAGGATCACAACACCAAAATCTCAGTAGATAAGCCCGAATTGATTTTCTTAATGAGTTGTATTTAAGAGCAGGTAGAAAATATCTCTTAATTGAAATAACGGGGTTTAATAGAAGTTCTGTATTACTGGCATGCGGTGTCTTAATGACGATTCTCCCTCCAGAATTCAAATGTTTTATCAAATTACCGATAAATTCATGAGGGTTTTTTACGTGTTCAATGACATTGTCAGATAATATATAATCAAATTTAATATTGCATTTGGTCACATCTTCTATCACCTTTTCCATTGTGAGACCAAATTTTTCTTGCGAAAACTTCTTTGCTTGTTTATCCAAGTCATGGTAATAACTATCCAGTCCAAAGTCTGACATTGCCTTATATGCCATTCCTGTTCCACCTCCATAGTCCAAGAATTTTTTTGATGAAGAGCCTTCTGTAGTTTCTGATATTACGAATAGTTCCTGTAGCTCTTTTTTGCGTTTTTTAAGGTGTTTTCGAATTTCATAGTCTTCAGGCTTTCGGAACATAAAACCTTGATAGAATTTTTCTAATTCATCATTAGTTGGTTCTGGATATGAAAAAATTACTTTACAATCGCAACATTTATTAATAGTGAATTCTTTCCATTGAATTAATTCTCTAGTGTTCCCGGATTGGCAGATTGGGCATGTAATCATAGTATTCTAATTGCTTGTAGATTCGGATTGGTAGTTTAGTACGGATTTTATAATATGAAAAATTTCGGTCTTATTCATCTAATCTGTTGAAAATATGGCGATTCCAGACAGTATAGTGCAGATTTAGAAGAATAGTAGCCAGGTAAGGGTAGATGGATATTGAAGGGGTCACGTGAAATTTGAAATCGTACCTTTGAAAGTAACTAAGCACTGCTATTTCAACATTGACTTCAACGCACACTCATATCGCCGCCCAACAACTGCATACCGCGGTACTTCAAACCCTGCGGTATTTTGAGTTTTTTGAGCATGCTTTGTACCGCGAAGAGGTCCATAAATATTTGACCATTAAGTCCACGCGGGACCAATTATCTTCTGCGCTCAACCACCTTTGCACAACTGGAGATATCGTATCGAAAGACGGACTCTACGCCTTGAATAAAGGGCACGTTGAGCTTCGATTGAGGCACATTGAGAGGAACCAGAAAATGATGAAAGCCGCAAAAAGAGTTGGGGCGTTCATTCATCGTTTCCCCTACGTTCGCGGGGTCTATTTATCAGGGTCGTTGTCCAAACATGGGATTACGGGGAAGGACGATGATCTCGACTTTTTCATCATTACAAAGGCGGGCCGAGTGTGGGCGGCTAAGTTGTTGCTCATTGCGTTTAAAAAGATAGTGCTGCTCAACAGCGAAAAGTATTTCTGTATCAACCTGTTGATGAGCGAGGAGGAATTGGTCCTGAATAAGAAAAATATCTACATCGCCACCGAGGCCGCTTCTCTAGTGGCGTTGACCAACGAGCCTTTGCTCCATGCTTTTTTCGCCGCGAACCCATGGGTACAGCATCAGTTCCCTAATCTGGAAGTACAACCTCAAAAGGAGCGCCGTAAAGGATTCAAGCCGTTTGAAGCAGTCATAGAATTCATAGGAGGGCGGGCGCTGGAACGCAAGGCCCATCGCCTCTTTACGAAACACGTGGAACAGCAACGCAAAGCGAGTGGCTATTACGATACTTCGGAGGGGGTGAGTGCGTATTTTCCACATAGCGTAGAAGAACAATTACTGGCGCACCTCGCGCAGAAATCGGACAATCATGAATAGAAAAAACCTAGTATTCTCCATTGTAGTAGCCTTGGCGGCAGGAGTCATAATGCTCTTTAAACCGGCCCAATTCAGAGCTGAAAGCACCTTTTTCGTTCCGTTGACCTTGCTTGAAAAGCAGATCGACCAAAACGGGATGGGCTTCGGCTCGCCAGTTGAGGTGGATGCGCATCTGGAATTGATGGACAGTCGTACCATTGGATTATTGGTCGAGGAGAAGTTCGGCCCTCAAACCACCTACGAAGTCAGCCGTACTCGTAATGGTGCGGTGCTGTTGGAAACACTGGCCCCGGAGGCCCAGCTGGCGGCGGATGCGGCCAACGCGATAGTGGTTTTGACGGATTCTGTCAAGCAGCAGATGCTTCGTCAGAATGTGGGGCAGAGTTTGGGGTTTGTGGATGAACGAGTCAAGGAATTGGCAACCGAAAGTGAGGCCCTTCGAAAAGTTCTAGACTCTCTACGATTAGAGGCCCAAACGGATTCTTTAGCATTGGCGGCACTGCTCTTTCAAAAAGAGCGTCAATATGGTGCAGCAGTGGTGGAGTGGACACAAGCTCAGCGCAAGCAAGAGGAACTCAAGGGCTACCTTCAGGCGCCTGCACCTCGCTCGTATATCATATCCGAAGCTGTTGCTCCGACGAGTCCAGCGGGCCTTCCTTGGTGGGCTGCCGGCATACTAGCCGGAATATTGACCTTAGTAGGTCTTTGGGCGGTTGATGTGATGAAAAAATAACGCTCCGATGCACTTTGCCCCTGGGTTTCTCAAAGCTCTTTTGCCGGTATTGGCGTTCCTTGCTGCGCTGTGGTGGACCGAGCATTGGGCCTTGGTATTTCTTGGGCTTTCAGCCCTTGCGGTCGCGATAATTATTCAAGAAAAGAATTGGCAAATCGCAGCCTTTCGAGCGCTCGCGGCGGTGCTGCCGTGGAGTGTAAAAGTGGATTTAGATGCGGTGAGTATGATGTTGCCTGGCGAATGGGGCATAGGTGTGCTTGCCATGGCGGTGGTGCTGTTTATAGTGAGGGAACAGTCGTGGCCGAAGGGTTGGAAGAATTGGCTCCCCATAGTCTGGATCCTATCCTTCGTTCTGCCCGTAGTACTGAGTTCAATGCTCAAAGTGAGTGTAAAATTTGCCCTGATCAACGCCATATACGTCGTGGTTTTCTACTACGGCACCTTGAATTTTGGCAGGGAAGAAGCCCATCGTTGGATTAGAAATTACTTCATTTCTTTCGTGGGCGTAGCGCTGTGGGGTTGGGTCCAATTCTACCAGTACGA
>Ga0255761_10003506_pt1 | contig 14184 bp, 16 predicted proteins | sample 071ome_29_FD_179961 | JGI IMG/M metagenome (GOLD analysis project Ga0255761, IMG submission 179961) | Coastal salt marsh microbial communities from the Groves Creek Marsh, Skidaway Island, Georgia - 071407BT metaG (version 2) | ecosystem: Environmental > Aquatic > Marine > Intertidal zone >... | reverse complement strand
TTGTTCTTGGATCTGGATCCATACAACATATAAAAACTTCGGAGATACCAGTTTCAGTTATTAACTCTGCACAAGATTTTCCAAGTTTACTTTTATGTGCACAAGGCTCAAGAGTTAAATACATCTTAGCATTTTCTAATAAACTTTTATCTTCTACCTTATTTAAAGCATTTTCTTCAGCGTGAGGCCGGCCTTCTGGTGATGTTCTTCCAGATGAGATTAATATATTATTCTTTACAATAACACAGCCTACAGGAGGGTTTTTTTTAGTTATCCCAAGAGATCGTGAAGCTTCTAGTATCGCAAGATTAATCCATTTTTGATGATTATTTGCCATGTTTGAATAAAATTTAATAAAAACTAATCATTAATTTCTTTTTCAACAAATTTTTCAAAATCCTTTGCTTCTCTAAAATTTCTATATACAGATGCATATCTTATGTAAGCAACATTATCAATTTCAGCAAGTGCATTCATAACTAATTCACCTATCAGTTTTGACTGGACATCAGTATCACCATTTGATTCTAATTGTCTAACAATACCGTTAACTGCCCTCTCAATATCGTCATCATTAATCTGTCTTTTTCTTAACGCCATCATCATTGATTTCATTAACTTGTCTCTATCAAATGGTATCTTTTTTCCATTCCTTTTTATAACTGATAAGTCTCGAAGTTGAATTCTTTCAAAGGTAGTAAAACGAGAGCCACAACTTGAACATAATCTTCTTCTTCTGATGGTTGCTCCATCATCACTGGCTCTAGAGTCTTTAACTTGGGTGTCCTCTTTACCACAAAATGGACATCTCATTACTTACTCCTCGTATTAATAAATTGGAAATTTTGAACAAAGTTTTTTTACATTTTCAAAAACAGATTTCTCACATTCCTGGTTTGACTCACCATTATCGAAAGCATCTAAAACGTCTGCTATAAAATTACCAATTAAAGCAAATTCTTTAGATGAAAAGCCTCTAGTTGTTGCTGCGGCAGAACCAAATCGAATACCTGATGTAATTGTAGGTGGCAGTGGATCAAATGGAATTCCATTTTTATTACATGTTAGACCTGCGTTTTCTAGCGCAATTTCAGCGTTTGCTCCTGTAATATTTTGTTTTTTTAAACTTAATAGAACTATATGATTATCAGTACCTCCTGAAATTACTTCATAACCTCTATCAATTAGGGTATTGGAGAGACATTTAGCATTCAAAACTACATTTTTAATATAGACTTTAAATTCATCTGTTAGAGCTTCACCAAAACCAGCAGCTTTACCCGCTATAACATGCATTAATGGCCCCCCTTGAAGACCTGGAAATACTGCGGAATTTATTTTTTTAAATAAAACCTCATTATTAGTTAATATCATGCCGCCTCTACCTGATCTTAACGTCTTATGGGTAGTTGTTGTTACTATATCTGCATAATCAATAGGATTTGGGTGAGCGCCACCTGCAACTAAACCAGAAAAATGAGCCATATCAACTAAAAGAAATGCATTAACTTTATTGGCAATTTCTCTAAATTTTTTAAAATCAATTATCCTAGAATAAGCAGAACCTCCGGCAATTATTAATTTAGGTTTATGTTCAAGAGATAATTTTTCAATTTCTTCAAAATCAATTAATGAATTGTCCTTCCTTACTCCATATTGAATAGCGTTAAACCATTTACCAGATAGGTTTGGTTTAGCCCCATGAGTAAGGTGGCCACCGGCAGCTAAACTCATACCAAGAACTGTATCGCCTGGTTTAAGCAAACTCAAAAATACTGCTTGATTAGCTTGTGCTCCCGAATGAGGTTGAACATTAACAAAATTTGCATTAAACAATTCTTTTGCCCTATTTATTGCTAACTGTTCTACCTCGTCAACAAACTCACACCCACCATAATATCTTTTTCCAGGTAAACCTTCCGCATATTTATTTGTTAGAACAGATCCTTGCGCTTGCAATACAGATCTAGAAACGATATTTTCAGAAGCAATTAGTTCAATCTGGTTTTGTTGTCTTTCCAACTCTTTATTAATGATATTAGACAAAAAAGGATCATATTCTTTTATATCTTTATTAAAAAAACCTTCTTTGTAATACATTATAAACCTCTTATTCCTTAATTATATTTTATTGACACGTAGGCTATGTCTACCAGCCTCAAAATCAGTTTTCAAAAATTCTTCAACAATATTCAGAGCCAGATCTTCCCCTAAAATCCTTCCACCAAGTGCTAGTACATTGGCGTCATTATGTTTCCTACTTTTTGAAGCCATTTCAACTGAAGTACACAAAGCGGCTCTAATATGTTTAAATCTATTTGCAGCCATAGATATACCTATCCCAGTACCACAAAATAAAATACCACCCGCATTTTTATTAACTTTTAACTTATCAGATAGTATTTTTGCAAAATCTGGGTAATCAACTGGATCAAGTGAATTACACCCCACATCTTCTACTTCAAAATTTTTATTAATTAAAAAATCTTTTACTGTTTCCTTCAAACTAAAACCGCCATGATCTGAAGATAAAACAATTTTTTCAAACATAAGACATACCAAAAATTAATATAATTTAAATAACTCAGATAGTAATAAACTTCAATTTTAAAGTTTAATTTTTTGTAATAATAAAAGTTACTATTTAGAGTTCATAATTAAATTGAATAAAATATTCTTATTTATAATCCAATATATAAACATTGTTGGAAAAAAAGACAAAAAGAAAGAAATTAGAAATTTTAATTTTAAATTTGGTTTGTCGGGTGCAGATTTAGCGTTACCTAAAACCTTGGGTTCTGATATTTTTACACCAAATGGAAGAGACATAAAAAACATAATTAACCAAACCATTAGAAAAACCAAAAACAAAGAAATTAAACTCATGCTCACTCTCTAAATTCTATTAATATGAATATCTATAATGGGTCTTTTAGAAAAAGAGGATTTAAATTCTCGTTTAACTAATTTTAAAATTTGATTAGAAAGATCGTTATCTAAATTATCTGAATTAAAGTTTTCATTCTCTATTAAATTTTCAATTTTTATGGCAGTATCAGCTAAAACTGATGAAACACTTCTCTCATTGGAAACCCCAGTTTGTGAAATTTGAGGTGAAATCAATAAATCTCCATACTCATTCAGAACAACAGAAACAGATACAAATCCATTCCACAATCCATGTCTTCTGGAAACAAATCTTTCATCATCAATGGGAACAATTTCTCCAGCATCATAAACATGTGTGGTAAAATCGATATTGGATACCACACCGTAAGATTTTTCATTTAAGTTAATAAATTCACCATTTTTAGGCTTGATAACTATAGGCACTTGACACTCATTAGCAAGTCTTGCGTGAGCCTCTATATGTTCTCTTGTACCATGAACAGGAATAGATATTTTTGGTTTTATAAATGAATACATGTCAACCAATTCATCTCTAGAGGGATGACCAGATACGTGAACATTCTTATCATTATCGGTAACTACTTCTACACCATTTTCTAGAAACCTATTTTGAACTTTAGATATTGCATTTTCATTTCCAGGAATTTGTCTACTTGAAAAAATAACAGTATCCCCTTTTGTTAATTGAATGTGTTTGTCTAAACATTTTGAAATTCTTGAAAGTGCTGAATTTGGTTCACCTTGTGATCCAGTGCAAATAATAAGGAGATTTGATTTTGGTATTAAATTAATATCTCTTAATGATACTAAATCAGGAATATTATCCAAGAAACCAACTTCTTTAGCCGCATCAATCGCTCTTAATAATGCTCTTCCGATAATCACGACTGACCTATTAGTTTTTGTGGCTATATCCAATAAAGATTTAATTCGGCTAATATTTGATGAAAAACATGTTGTAAGAACTATATTTTTTTTATTTTTAATTTCATCAAATAAGCCATTATAAGCATATAATTCTGAAGGCGTCCTTCCATCAACTAATGCATTAGTTGAATCACAAACCATTGCCAAGATACCATCACTACCTATTGTTCTAAAATCTTGAAAGTTGATTTTCTCACCCAAATTTGATGAATGTTCAAATTTCCAATCACCTGAATGAAAAATTTTTCCTTTTGGAGTAGAAATTAAAATTGATATTGGATCAGGAATTGAATGAGATGTACCTATTGCTTTTACAACAAAGTCACCAATTTCTATTTCTTGATTAACTTTTATAATATTTAACTCTAAGTTATTCTTTTTACTATTCTCATTTAGTTTTCTTTTTAATAAGGCAATGGTAAAAGCACTACCCCAGATTGGACAATTAATATATTCTGCAAAATATGGTATTGCTCCAATATGATCTTCATGACCATGTGTTAAAAAAATACCTAAGAACTTATCTCCTAAAGATTTAATAAAGTTAAAATCAGGTAATAAAACATCAATGCCTAAGTCAGTTTCATCTGGAAAAGAAATACCTAAGTCTACAAGAATCCACTTGTCATTAAAATGATATAAATTTGCATTCATACCAATTTCTTCAGACCCACCAACCGGAAGAAAAATTAAGTCAGATTTATTAAAATTCATAAAAGTACCAACATTATTTTAAACTTTTATTTTTTAAATATAAATGAACTAATCCTATTAGGGTAAGATCATCTATGATCATATCTATACAATTAAGAGATTTTTTGAACAAATGACTTAAACCTCCAGTTGCTATGACCCTATGATTTATAAACTTTTCATTTTTTTTGATTTTTTGAATCAAACCCTCAATCATAGAAACATAACCCCAAAAAATTCCAGACTCCATGGCGTTAACAGTGTTTTTACCTATGACAGAATTATTTTCTGATAAAGGCTTGAGGGAGACCCTGGGAAGACGGGCAGCTGCCATATAAAGTGCTTCTAATGATAAATTTACTCCAGGAGCAATTATACCGCCATTGTAACTTCCATCTTCACCAACAACATCGAATGTTGTAGCAGTACCAAAGTCAATAATAATTGCTGGTGAGTAGCCTAATTTTTCAGCAGCATAAGAATTCACAAGTCGATCTGCTCCAGCCTCTTTTGGATTATCTATATTAACTTTAAGACCTAAATCAATACCATCTTCCCCAACAACAAGAGCTGGTAATTTAAAATATTTTTTAACAAATGATTTTATATTAAACAAAGTTTCTGGAACAACTGATGCGATACAAATAGCTGTAATATCTGCAGGTTTAAAGTTTGATAAACTTAACATTTGTAAAAACCATGGATAATACATGTCAGCTGTTCTTTTACTATCATTATTTAACCTCCAAGAACCACATTGAACAATGTTATTTTGATAAGAATATAGAGCAAAAACTGTATTTGTATTTCCACAGTCAATTACTAATATCATGACATACCTTCGTTGGTTAAATGATAACTATCAATCGAATTATACTCGAGAACACCCGAAGCAGAATCTATCATCATAGTACCTTTATCTCCTAACCCCAAAAGAATACCAGATAAAGTGTTATTATTAGAGTTAAGATTTATAGTTATATCTTTTGTTCTATATTTTAAAAAATTGTTGATTTTTTCTTTAAAGAAAATAAATTTTTTTTCATTCCAAATTTGATAATTAAAGAAGAATCGGTCTAAAATTTTATTAGCAATTTCTTTAAGTGATAAATTTAAATTAGTATAATCATTAACTTTTGTTGTTTTCCATTTTTCCTCATTTACAGGTGTGTTTTTTACATTCAGACCAATCCCTGCAATTATAAAATCATGAGAAGATTCCAAAAGGATGCCGGCTATTTTTTTATTATCTACTAATATGTCATTAGGCCATTTTAATTCTATTAGATTTTGATTAATACCAAACTTTAATAAAACTTCAATTACAGAAAAAGCAACAATCAAAGATAATTGTTGCCAATTTTTTTTTTCATTTTTTGGTCTTATTATCGTTGATAAAAATAAATTCCCTTTTAAGGAAGTCCATTTATTATCATTTCTACCCCTACCCTTTGTTTGAGAGTAAGATAAGAAAGAAACACCTTCTTCAAGACCATCTTGAGCACCTTGGAAAGCTAGATCATTCGTACTTGAACAAGTAATAAGTGTTTTTAGATTTATATTTACCAAATAATACTCAAAACCTGTAAAGCCATTAATTTTGTATAGGGTTTTTGTTAGTCAATTAACCACCAAAATCATCTAGCATGATATCTTCTCTATCAACGCCTAAGTCAAGAAGCATATTAATAACTGATTGATTCATCATAGGTGGTCCACACATATAAAATTCACAGTCTTCTGGTGCTGGATGGTCTTTAAGATATTGTTCATATAACACATTATGAATAAAGCCAGTGTACCCTTCCCACTTATCTTCAGGCATAGCGTCTGACAAAGCAACATGCCATGAAAAATTAGGATTTTCTTTAGCTAATTTATCAAAATCTTCAACATAAAACATTTCCTTTTTAGATCTTGCTCCATACCAAAAAGTGATTTTTCTTTTAGTTTTAATTCTATTAAATTGATCAAACAAATGACTTCTCATTGGCGCCATACCTGCACCACCACCGATAAAAACCATTTCTTTTTCAGTTTCTCTGGCAAAAAATTCACCAAAGGGACCGGATATCACTACTTCATCACCAGGTTTTAAATTGAAAATATAAGAGGACATTTTTCCGGCGGGAATACCTGTTGATCCTGGTGGCGGCGAAGCAATCCTAACGTTTAACATTACAATACCTTTTTCAACAGGACAGTTAGCCATAGAGTATGCTCTTTCTATGGGTTCATTACTCTCAGCATTAAAATCCCAAATTTTAAACCTGTCCCAATCTTCATGGTATTCCTTAGCAACATCAAAATCTCTATATGACAATGAATATTTAGGTGCTTCAATTTGTATATAACCACCTGCACGAAAATTGACATCTTCACCTTCTGGTAATTCTAATATCAGTTCCTTGATAAAGGTAGCTACATTATCGTTACTTCTTACTTTACATCGCCACTTTTTTACGCCAAAGACCTCTTCCGGCACTTCTATTTCCATATCTTGTTTGACAGCAACTTGACATGAAAGTCTGTCACCACAACTAGCCTCTCTTTTGTTTATGTGTGATTGTTCTGTTGGTAATATTGCACCTCCACCTGAATGCACTTTTACCTTACATTGAGCACAAGTACCACCACCTCCACAAGCAGAAGGAACAAAGAGTTTTTCTGCTGCTAATGTTTGTAAAAGCTTACCACCAGCAGGTACTTTAACCTTTTTTTCTCCATTAATAGTGATATTAACGTCACCTGAAGACACAAGTCTACTTCTAGCAAATACAATTATTGATACTAGAGTTAGTACGATCATCGTAAATAGAGTTATGCCAAGAACAAAAGTATCCATTAAAAAATCCTTATAATTTAACACCTGAAAAACACATAAAAGCCATAGCCATCAATCCTGCCGTTATAAAAGTAATACCCAATCCTTGAAGGCCATCAGGAATATCACTATACTTTAACTTTTCTCTTACTCCAGCCATTGTAGCAATAGCTAAAGCCCAACCAAATCCAGAGGCAATGCCATATGTGGTAGCTTCTGAAAAATTATAATCTCGTTCAACCATAAACAAAGAACCACCTAAAATAGCACAATTAACTGTAATTAAAGGTAAAAATATTCCTAATGCATTATAAAGAGGAGGAAAGTACTTATCTAATACCATTTCTAAAATTTGTACAAGAGCTGCAATTACACCAATATATGAAATAAGACCTAAGAAAGTTAAATCCACATCTGGAAAACCGGCCCATGCAAGAGCTCCTGGCTTTAATAAATAAGTTAATATAATGTTGTTAGCAGGCACAGTAATAGATTGAACAATCATTACAGAAATACCAAGACCAATTGCCGTTGATATTTTTTTTGATACAGCTATGAATGTACACATTCCTAAAAAGAAAGATAAAGCAAGATTTTCAACAAAAATAGCTTTAACTGCTAATGAAATTAGAGCTTCCATTAGTGTGCCTCTAGAGATTGAATTTTATATTCACGGGCTTCAACTTGAGATTTCTTCCATGTTCGCACACCCCAAATTAAGAAACCAATAATAAAAAAAGCAGAAGGTGGTAGTAATAACAAACCATTAGGTACGTACCATCCCCCGTTATTTACAGGGTCTAATATTGTAATGCCAAATAGTGAACCGGAACCAAATAATTCACGAACTACACCTACACACATCAAAAGAAGGCTATACCCCAAACCATTTCCAACACCATCAATAAAAGAATCAAATGGTTTATTTTTCATTGCGAAAGCTTCTGCTCGCCCCATTACAATACAATTGGTTATAATTAGGCCAACAAAAACAGATAATGTCTTTGATATTTCATAAGCAAATGCTTTGATGATTTGATCAACCAAAATAACTAAAGAAGCAATTATAGTCATTTGAACAATAATTCTAATTGAATTAGGAATATAGTGTCTTAGAAATGATATAAATAAAGAGGAAAAACCAGTAACAGCTATAACTGCTAAAGACATAACAAAAGCTACATTCAAGGATGATGTTACTGCTAAAGCAGAACAAATACCTAAAACTTGTAAAGTGATTGGATTATTATCAACTAGAGGATCTACAAGTAATTGTTTTCTAGTTTGAGACATTATGCTTTTCCCTTTTTAAGGTTATTGAGAAATTTTTTAAAACCAGCTTCACCCATCCAAAATTTGACTAAATTATCAACTCCATTTGAAGTGAGAGTAGCGCCTGCTAATGCGTCAATATGATGATTTTGATCCTTCTTTACTTTTGTTACTTGTATCATTAAATCACCATTATCATTATTTAGCTTCTTACCATTCCATTGAGCCTTCCACTTCGGATTATCAACCTCAGCACCCAATCCGGGAGTTTCGGCATGTTGATAAAATTGAAGCCCAAATATATCATTACAATTTTTTTCAAGTGCAATAAAACCGTAAAGTGTTGACCAAAGACCGTAACCATGAATTGGAAGAATAACCTTATCCAGGCTACCATCATCTTTTTTAAGTAAATATATAGTTGCAAAATTAGTCCTTCGACCAATAAGAGCGGGATCATCCTTAAGTGATATGCTTAGAAGTGGATCTTGTGCAGCTTTTTTATCATCAAATGATAATGGATCAAATTTGTCTGTAAATTTACCTTTGTTTAAGTCTACAACCGCAGGCTGAAAAGAAGAAAATGTTTTTTGAACATCAATACCATCATAATACACACCTGCAACTTGTAATATGTTTTTTTGTTTATCTAGAGCTTTATTAACATTTTGTATTTCCTTAAGATTTACAGCAGCAAATGATACTATCATAGAGCATACAAAGCAAAGTGCTGTAGCAACAAAAACAGTTTTGGTTATGCTGTCAACAGGCATATTTTTAAATTTAACAAATAAATTATTTGAGTTAGACATGTATTTTTGCCCTTCGTTTAATATTTGCCATTACAACAAAATGATCAATTAATGGCGCAAATATATTACCAAATAAAATTGCTAACATCATTCCTTCTGGAAAGGCTGGATTTAAAACTCTTATCATAACGACCATAAATCCAATTAGAGCCCCATATATATATCTACCAACATTTGTATGACTTGCGGAAACTGGCTCTGTTACCATAAAAACAAGACCAAAAGCATAGCTTCCAATTACTAGGTGCCAGTACCACGGCATACTAAACATTGGGTTTGTGTCTGAACCAATCAAATTGAGAAAAGATGAAAATACTATCATTCCAATTAGGCAACCAACAATCATCCTATAATTGGCAATTTTAGTTAACAATAAAAAACATAAACCTATAGCGCATGCAAGAGTAGAAGTTTCTCCTAAAGATCCTTGAATTGTTCCTAAAAAAGCATCCATCCAAGTAATTCCATAGTTACTTAAACTCTCATAACCTTCTGATGCAGCAATACCAAGGGAAGTTGCACCTGAAAATCCATCTACAGGAGTCCAAATAGAGTCACCAGACATATATGCCGGATAAGCAAAATATAAAAATGCACGCCCAGTCAAAGCAGGGTTAAGAAAGTTTTTGCCAGTTCCACCAAATACTTCTTTACCAACAACTACACCAAAAGCTATACCTAAAGCAACTTGCCACAATGGGGTAGAAGCAGGTAAAGTTAAAGCAAAAAGCATTGACGAAACAAGAAAACCTTCATTAACCTCGTGACCTCTTATGGTAGCAAAAGTAACTTCACATATTCCACCAGCTATCAGTGTCGTAAGGTAAATAGGCAAAAAGTATAATAAACCATGAGTTATATTAGAGATTAGACTTTGAGGGTCCAAACCTATACCCGTTAATTGCAAAAGTGAAATTCTCCACCCAGTCATTTCTTGAATGTCCAAGGAAGACAAAGCTGTGTTAGTTTGAAGTCCTGTATTATATAAAGCCCATAATACACATGGTATAGTAGATATTACTACATAAGTCATTACTCTCTTCATATCAACAAAACTTCGAGCATGAGGAGCAACTTTAGTTACCGTATTACTAGTAAAAAATATTGTTTCAACCATTTCAAAAATTGGATAATATTTTTCGTATTTTCCACCTCTTTGAAAATTAGGTTCAATAGAATTAAAGTAACTACGAAGTGACATACATTAACCTTCTTTCTCTATTTTAAATAAACTATCTCTTAATGCCGTTCCATATTCATACTTGGCAGGACATGCAAATGTACATAAAGCCAAATCTTCCTCATCTAACTCTAAAGCTCCCAACGACTGCGCAACATCTGTGTCCATAACCAATAAAGATCTTAGTAATTGTGTGGGCAAGTAGTCTTGAGGCATTAGAGTTTCAAACACACCTGTTGGAACCATCGCTCTTCTTCCACCATTAAGATTTGATGTTAAATCGAATAATTTAAAAAAGCTAAATGCTGACAACAAAACAGGCATTACAGAAAATTTATTAGGTTGAGGCTTAATCCATCCAAAAAAATGTTTTTCTTTATCTTCTTTAATGATGGTAATTTGACGAGAATACTTGCCTAAAAATGCTAAATCATCAAAAGCATGAAAGCCTGACAAAATTGATCCAGATATTATTCTACAATCTTGAGATTTATCAAACTCTCCTTCAAGTATATCATCAAGTGATGCTCCTAAAATTGTTTTTACTAACCTAGGTTTTTTAGCAAGCGGGCCACTTATTGCGACAATTCTTTCAACATTAATAAAACCAGTTAAAAAAAGTTTACCAATTGCAATAACGTCTTGATACCCAATGGACCAAACAATTTTTTCAGAATTTGGTGGATCAAGAAAATGTATATGCGTACCAGCTAAACCTGCGGGATGAGGTCCTGAGAATTCATGAATTTCAAAATTGTTAACTTTGATCTCACTATTTTCTCTTGTGCAGACAAAAGTTTTACCTTCTGTCAAGACAGAGATATTTTTTAAACCCTCATTAAAGGCCTCAGAGTTATTGTTAATGATTAATTCTGCTTCAGGAGACAAAGGTTCTGTATCCATTGCCGTAACAAAAATTGAGGATGGAACACTTTCAGCAGATGGCACTTTAGAATAAGGCCTAGTAAGAAAAGATGTCCACAAACCACTATCAAACAGACACTTTTTTACGAATTCTTTCTTATTTTTTTTATTAGAGTGAAGTTTTGTAAAATTAATACCCTTATCATCCAAACTAGTAATTTCAATAACAACACTTAACAGAACTCTTTTCGCCCCTCTATTAATCTCTTTTACAATCCCAGTACAGGGAGAAACATACGAAATTTCAGGACTATCTTTATGACAAAAAAGAGGACTTCCTCTTTTTACCTTGTCACCAACAGCAACAAACATTTTAGGTTTTAAACCGTTATAATCTGGACCCAAAACTGCAACTGTCCTTGGATTTTTTTCATCAGTTATAACTTGTTCCGGAACTCCTGCTACAGGAATATCTAAACCTCGCTTTAATACAAATTTTGACATTAACCGGTAATTTATCCTTCTTTATAATTGTATTTAAGATTTATTAAGGTCTAGTAAATCGAGATAATAAATTTATATTATATATAAGAAAAATAACAAGTGGTTTACAAGGTTTTTTTTGTTTTTTTTTATAAAAATATTAATCCTTTTTAACCAGCATTTAAAATTGAAAATTATAAAAAAAATGACAAGAAGTTTAATTACAAAAATAAATAAAAAATTCATTTCTATTATTTTAATTCTTTTGGTCGCGTCATGTTCAAAAAGCGAAAATTATAATGCCGAACTAAAAGGTAATACAATGGGAACTTACTATATAATTAATTTAGTAGAAATTCCCAAAAGTTTAAAATTAGAAAATATTAGATCAGAAATTGAAAAAACATTAAACCTTATTAACTCAACTTTGTCTAATTGGGATCCCAATTCTGAAATAACCAAACTAAATAATAACAAAAAAATTGGCACAATTAAAATCTCTAACTATTTAAAAGAAGTTTTAAAACAAGCTAATATTATAAATGTCAGTAGTTATGGTTATTTTGATATAACTGCAGATCCATTAATAGAATTATGGGGATTTGGATATAAAAATAAGAAAACTCAAACTATACCGTTACAAAAAGAAATAAATGATGCTTTGTTATTAGTTAACCAAAAAGAATTATTTGAAATAAATTCTACCAATAATGAGTTTTACAAGAAAAACAAAGACTTGAAATTAAACCTTTCTTCAATCGCAAAGGGTTATGGGATTGATCAAATTGGAAAAAAATTAGAAAATTTAGGTTTAAAAAATTATTTAATAAATATTGGTGGCGACTTACTTGCTAAAGGATACAACAAAACCAAAAAAAATTGGATGATTGGAATTGAAAACCCAAACCTTAATGAAAAATTAGTCAAAGAAGTTATCAATGTATCTAATAAAGGTGTTGCCTCCTCTGGAGACTATAAAAATTTTTTTATTAAAAACGGAAAACAATTCTCACATATAATAAACCCTAATACAGGTAAACCCATTACCCATAAGACAAAATCTGTAACTGTTGTTTCTAGTAACACAACAAATGCCGACGGTTGGGCAACAGCTTTGCTGGCAATGGGCAGTGAAAAAGGATTCAAATTAGCTGAAGATAACAGTATGGCTGTACTTTTTATCGACGAGGTCAATAAAAAATTAATAAAAATAAAAAGCTCCGAGTTTAAAAAATTAATTAAAGAATAAATTGAATATTCATAAAAATTAATATATGGATCAAAATTATGGAGATTTTTTTTATAACATTCATAACCTTAATTATAATTGTTACAATCATGTCACTCGGTGTTATGCTAATGGGTAAAAACATAAAAGGTAGTTGTGGAGGCCTTAACGCAATATCTGGCAATGATAAATGTTCTATTTGCAATAAAGATATTGACCCAAACAATCCTCTCATTAATGAACTTAATTGCAAAAGAAATTAAATCTCTAATAAGTGAACCTAAAAAAAACTAATATAAAAAAACACACGACACATAAAATCCCATAAATCCAAGATTTTAAAACCCACGGTTTTTCTTTGTTTTTCCAATTTTCTCTAAAAGCTTTACCTGCAAAAATTAAAATCAGAAGTAAAATAATTCCTTCAAGTGAGTTATAAGAATAATGTTCTAACATACTGCTATTAATTGTTAAATTTGACCTTACTTAAATTTCTTTTTTCTGAGTTTCAAATATATAAATACCAATAAAAATTAAAATTAATGAAATTAAATGATAAATTTGAAAGTGCTCTCCTAAAAAAAGTACTGCTAAAAACGAACTAAAAATGGGCACCAAATTTGTATACAAACCTGATCTAGCTGGTCCAATTTTTTCAACTCCTTTCATAAAGAAGATCTGTGCAAGAAAAGATGGAAATAATACTATAACTCCTAAAATAATAATACCGTTAATCCCAGGTAAAATTAAATTATCTGTGTATGTTTCATAAATTAAACCAGGTAGCGATCCCAAAAATGCTACATAAGAGAAAAAAGTTAATAAAGGTAGAGCTCCTATATTTGGTTTTCTTCTTAATCCGACTGCATAAACAGCATATAAAGTACAAGCAAAAATCATAACAATATCACCATTATTAAATTTAAAAGTTTTTAAAGCATTAATATCGCCAGAACTAACAACAACCAAAACAGAAAGAAAAGTTACTAAA
>Ga0255761_10003499_pt1 | contig 14196 bp, 15 predicted proteins | sample 071ome_29_FD_179961 | JGI IMG/M metagenome (GOLD analysis project Ga0255761, IMG submission 179961) | Coastal salt marsh microbial communities from the Groves Creek Marsh, Skidaway Island, Georgia - 071407BT metaG (version 2) | ecosystem: Environmental > Aquatic > Marine > Intertidal zone >... | reverse complement strand
GTAATGATGCTGTTCTTAGAGCAGACATCGGAAACACAACAGGTACATCAGCAGTTTATTTTGGAGATACGGATACTAATGGTATTGGTCGCATTACCTATGAACATAATGGCGACTATATGCGGTTTTATACAAGCTCTGATGAACAAATGCGTATAGATAGTTCTGGCAACGTTGGTATTGGTACAACAGTTCAGGCAAACAGACTGGAAGTAGAAGGGGCGGTTGTCGCTCAAGGTGCAGTTGATTCCTACACAAACGACGGTCTGTATTTATCAAACGAAGGTTCAAGTAATTTTGAGATTGGCGCATGGAGATCAGGAGCTAATGCTGCTAATTTAACTTTTGCAACTGATTCAGGTTCCGATGCTGCCCCAGTGGAGCGTATGCGTATTACCAGCAGTGGCGACGTTGGTATTGGTACGAGTAGTCCATCTGCTAGACTTCATGTTTCTAATAATCAAGGCGGTGGCGTTGGACGTATATTGCTTGATGCTAATGTTTCAAGCGGTTATGAAACAAGCCTTAATGTTACAGATACAGGATTTGAACTAACTTCATCAAGTAACAGTAGACCAATTATTTTTAATACAGGGTCAACTCCAGCAGAGCGTATGCGTATCGATGGCTCTGGTAATGTTGGTATTGGAATAACATCTCCAACTATTCCCCTACATGTTTATAGATCATCTGGAACATCTCAATTAACAGTATCTAGTGGTGGTTCTTTGGGTACTGATGTAGCAACGATTCAGTCGTATGCTGGAAGTTATTATGTTCAAAATGTTGCTTACGGAACTGGGACAACATACACAACAACAAACGGAAGTACTCATATTATTGGAGTAGCTTCTGGCTCAGGAACACTAAGACTTTACTCTGGTGGCGCAGAGGCAGTCCGTATTGACAGTTCTGGCAACGTTGGTATTGGTACTACATCTCCAAGTTTTCCATTAGATGTTGAAACTGCAACTGGTAATCTTAATGCAAGGATTCACGGTGGCGCAACTGCTGGTGATGATGCGTTTTTGCGAATAGGTATTCAAAACACCACAGGATCAACTGGAATTTATTTCGGCGATAGTGATGCATATGCACAAGGTCGTATAGTTTATGAGCATAGTGATGATTCAATGCGTTTTTGGACATCTTTGGCTGAAGAAATGCGTCTTGAAGCAGACGGTGATCTCCACGTTGATGGCGACGTTATTGCATACTCAACTACAATTTCAGATCAACGTTTAAAAGAAGATATACAAAATATTGAGGGAGCACTAGAAAAAGTAAACAGCATCAATGGCGTTACTTTTATTCGCAAACATAACGGAGAAAGATCTGCTGGTGTTATCGCTCAGGAACTACTAGAAGTTTTACCAGAAGCAGTTAAGGAAAAAGAGTTGGCTCTTCAAACTGCAGATGGCGAGAGTTATTATGTTGTTGAATATGATGCAGTTACTGGATTACTAGTAGAGGCAATTAAAGAATTAACAAAAAGAGTTGAAGCTCTGGAGAGTTAAATGGCACTTCCAGCATCAGGAGAATTAAAAGTATCAGATATTGCTTCTGAGTTTAACGATACTGCTCCATTTCAAATGAGCGAATATTATCGTGGCGCAGGAAAAGTTCCTGATTCTGCTGGAAATGCAGGTGTTCCAGCATCTGGGCAAATTGGTATAGGTAATTTTTATAATGCACAAAACAGAGCAGCAATTGCTTTGAATATAACTTCAGATACTCAAAACTACGACATATATACTCAAGCATCAGCAAACCCAAGTTATGTTGCTGGATTGAGCGACATAACAGTTACCGTAAGTCCTGGGGTTGCAGTTGGATCAACTAGCACAGGAACTTATGCAATGTCAGTTCCAAACTCCTTTAACCCTGCAGATAATGTAACTATTGTAAATAACGGAACAGTAATTGGTCGGGGTGGAGACGGTGGTTACGGTTATACTGGTCCCGCATCAGGATCTCCTGGAATTTCAGGAGCAAATGGTGGAAACGCAGTTTATGTAAACTTCCCAACTACTATCACCAACAACGGAACTATCGCTGGAGGCGGTGGCGGTGGCGGTGGAGGCGGTGGCGGTGGACTTTATGGAATGGGCGGTTCTGGCGGTGGCGGTGCTGGTTATCCTGGAGGTTCTGGATATCCTGCAAGACCTTTTAGTACCCCAGCATCTAGTCCTGGAACATTAACTGCGGGTGGCGCAGGAGGTCCAGGAAATCCAGGTGGACAAGCAGGCGGTGCTGGTGGTGGACAAGGAGCAAATGGGTCAGGTGGTGGTAGTGGAGGTTATAGACCAGGGATGCCAGGAGGCACTAGAGGATTTTACTTGGTTGGTAATCCATTGGTTACATACCCAGCAACAGGAACACGTTTAGGACAAGTTTCTTAGGAGAAAATGAAAAATGAACACAGTAACAGTAAAAATTGAATCATGGGATGAAGAAAGTAAATCTCTAATATGTCGATTCGCTTCTGACACAACGGCATCAAGCAATCCAGACGATCATGATGCATTGGCATTTCAACCACATTTAATGTGGCCAGATGTTACAGATGCTACTGAATTGAAGAAAAAGATAGCAAGCTATGGTGTTGCTATTTGCGAAGAAATTGCTAGAAATGAATCTGTAAATGCTGACACTGCTCTATTATCAATGTATAGCGGATTGGCAGGAAATACAACTACCTTTAATACAACGGATTTAACAGAAGATACATAATTTTTTATGATTGAAAATTTTAAGTATGTAAAAAATGCTTTGGATAGAAGCAATTGTGAATATTTAACAAACTTTTTAACGGAAAGTATTGAAAATAATTTAGCGGTTGTAGATGATCAGTGTGAAAATAGTTGGTCTGTTCATCATCATGAGATTTTAGATAGAGTTCTTGAGGCATTTACTCCAAAAATGGAGGAAGAAACTGGAAAAAAACTTTTTCCTACTTATGCTTATGCAAGATACTATCAAAGGGGTGAAGTTCTAAAGTGTCATATAGATCGACCAGCATGCGAATACAGTGCTACAATAACATTGGGACATAGTGGTGGTATTTGGACTTTATGGATTTCTGATCCAGGAGATGAAACTGATCAAGGACTATTTGGGCAAAATGGAGACATAGTAAGAATAAAATCTCCGCAAAAATTTAAAATAGAAATCGGTGATGCAGTAATATATAAAGGATGTGTCGCTCCACATTGGAGAGATGAATTTATCGGTGAATGGCAAACGCAAATATTTTTACATTATGTCGATCAGAATGGACCATACGCTAAGTATAAATTTGATGAAAGAAAATGTTTAGCGCATCAAAATGAAAACGAACAAAATATAGTACAAGGAAATACGGAAGAACAGGAAATATTATACTGGTTTGTTCCAAATGCTATTTCTGAAACATCTTGTGATCAGATGATAGAAAAGTTTGAAACACTGGTGACAGAAAAGGCGAGTATAGGAAGCGGAACTGAAAAAACTGGGAATATTGATTTAAATGTTAGAGATGTAAATAAAATACACATTACAAATGAAATTGGAATTGGGGCAACACTAACTGGAATAGGAATTAACGCAAACAGTAAAGCATGGAACTTTGATATTACTCATAGCAATCAGTCAGAATATTTAAGGTATGATGTAAACGGTCATTATAGAACTCATGTTGATACTTTTTGTTGTCCAACACAAAAGGAAACCAGAAAGGTTACAGTTCTCGCTTTTTTAAATAATGATTTTGAAGGTGGAAAGTTATATCTTGAAAATGGTTATGAAAGAATATATCCAAAACAAGAAAAGGGGACAATAATTATTTTCCCAAGTTTTATTAATCATGGTGTTGAACCAGTAACAAAAGGAATACGAAGAAGCATTGTAACTTGGTTGGTTGGTCCATGGTTTAAATAATATTTTGTAATAAGAATGTGAAAAATTATGTTTATATTTAAGAAGAAAAAGATAGTTGTTGATTGTTTTACATATAAAAAAGGAATTTTAGAGTGTTCGAAACCAGAAAGAGCAATTAACTATGCTCCAGATTGGTGGAAAACATGCCCAACAGAAATAAAAAGAAAAAAAGATATATACCTAACAGGAACAATTAAAACTTGCCCAGCATTTGTTGGTTTATATTCTACTGGATTTGTTATACCTATGTGGTGTGATTTGGCAATAGAAATGGGACCAGAAGGAGAAGAAAAATTTAACTGGCAATATTCTGATCAAGAATCAAAATTAGATTACCACTCATTTGATCAAATAAATAATTATCTTGATCCAAAAAAATATTCTCAATTAAAACTTATTACTCCGTGGAAGGTAAAAACTAAAAATGATTTAAACTGGATTTGGATGCAACCTGAATGGAATCATTTGAAAAATTATGACTACAGAGTTGTTCCTGGTCTTAGAAATTTTAAAAACTTACATGGATGTTACATAAACATGTTTGTTAAGAGAAGTGTTGATGTCAAAGATATATTGATAAAGTATCAAACACCATTAGTGCATTTGGTGCCATTGTGTGAAAATGCAGATATTAAATTAAAATATCATTTAGTTACAGAAGAAGAATGGGAAAATATGTCAATGTATCCAGCTACATTTAAAAAACCAACATCAAAGTATTTAAAATGCATCGCAAGTAATTATAAATAAATATGAAAGTAGATAAAGAAATATCATCAAAAAGATACAGTATATGCAAGACATGCGAAAATTTTGATGATCTATTAAAGGTATGCAAGAGGTGTGGATGTTTTATGAAATTTAAAGTGCATATAAAGTCAGCAGAATGTCCACTTAAAAAATGGGAAAAAGAAGAATAAAAAATGGCTACAGTTACTCTAAGATCAGTTAAAGGAAGTCCACTCACAGTATCTGAGATGGATACTAATTTTATAAATCTTAATAGCGATAAACTAGAAATAACTGCATATACTGCTTCAGATGTTTTAACTAAGATTAAAACAGTTGACGGAACAGGATCTGGTTTAGACGCAGATTTATTAGATGGATTAAATCCCACTTCATCCAATACTTCCTCAACTATTGTTTCTAGAGACTCTTCTGGAAACTTTTCTGCAGGTACTATAACAGCTTCTTTTGTTGGCGATATCACTGGCGATTTAACGGGAGATGTAACAGGAAATGTTTCTGGATCATCTGGATCTACTACTGGAAATGCAGCATCAGCTACCGCATTACAAACAGCAAGAACAATAGAAGTAGAATTAACTGGAGATATAACTGGTTCTTCATCTGCTAGTTTTGATGGGTCTGCTAATGCTTCTATTAGTATTGCTACAACATCAAGCATTGTTGTCAATAATGATTCTTGGTCAGGAACTGACTTATCTATTTCTAATGGTGGTACTGGAGCATCAACTGCTTCTGGGGCAAGAACTAACTTAGGACTTGGAACCATATCAACTCAGGATTCTTCTAGTGTATCAATTACTGGTGGAACATTAACAGGAACTACAGTTAACAGTGTAACTGTTGGAACTAATGCATCAGGAGCAAAAACAGTTTCTACTTCTGCTCCTTCTGGTGGTTCCGACGGAGATATATGGTATAGAATCTAATGCCTTTATATGTAAAAAATAGTGGAACTTGGGAAGAAGTTGATTTTCTTTCTGTTAAGGACGCTGGCACTTGGGAATCAGTAAAAGTTGGGTATATAAAAAATAGTGGAACATGGGATCCATTTTATTCAGGTATAGTTGTAAGTTTACATTCTGGAACAGAATACCAATCTAATGCAGTTTATACTTCTAACTTAGGATCTTCTGCTTACTGGTACAAAGTTGATATAAGTGGAACAATAACTTATATGGGACAAGCTGCAACTATGGCTTGGGACAGTGGATACAAAATGTTTGCCAGTATAGATCCTGGAGCAGCACCAGCTGTTAGATCTAATTACGTTGGAGAATATGCGATAGAAGCATCATATAGTGGATCTGTTCAATCATACACTATACCTTCTACTATTCCAGATCAGTGGGGTAATGCTTCCATATCTAACATTCAAGCTGAATTGTGGGGTGGAGGAAGTTCAGGAAGAGGCGGTTATACTTATCTAGATCTCGGCACTCCAACAGGAACCATTTACTACGCTGTGGGATCTCAAGGAACTTGGAATGATGGATTTACTGGAGTTTGTAGATTTCAGTGGGATAGATTTGGGTGTGCTAGTCAAGATCAAGTAACTAATGGGTGGACAGGATTATTTAAAGTTGACCCATATGATGGAACTACTAATTATCGAGACCCCTCTGTTATACCAGCAGATAGTGATATATATGGTGTAGCAGGTGGAATGTCATCTGCTGGTGATGTTGGTGGTGGAACTACTGGTGGTGGAAGTAGAGGTGGAACGCAGTCAAGTCATGGAAGTTTTTACTTACCTAACATCAACAATGCTTGTTACAGTTCATGTACTGGAATATCAGGTGCTGTATTTAGAACTTGTCCGAGCAAATTGATTGGTTCGTGGATAGCTTCAGGATTTGAAACTTGTACTTACTCAACTGGAGGTGGAGGATACTATCCTGGAGGAAGTTCAACAAATCCTCCGTGTTCTAGCGCTGGAGCTGGTGGTGGATCGGGATACTATAATTCGTCAAATGTAACTTCAGGCTCTACAAATCAAGGAACTGGAAATAATCAAAGTAATAGTCCATATTATACAGGAAACTCAAAAATAGCAATAAGGATAAGATAATGTCACTTGAAGAAGAATATTTAGCATCAGATGAAATACAAGAAGCAAGACTAGCTGTTTGTGCAACATGTCCATCTAAGCATCCAGATCAGGATTATTGTAATGCTTGTGGGTGTGTAACTTTTATGAAGGCTAGAATAATAGATCAATTTTGTCCTGAAGGAAAATGGGAAAATTCAGCTAGTAGTGGCGAATAACCTAAAATAGAAGATATTCTCATTATAAATAATTTTAGAATTTTTTAAGAAGAAAAAAATGGCAACTATATCCAACATATACATCGATCAAGGTTCTGGATTCAGTAATACGATTACAGTAACTGGTGCTGATGGTAATGTATTAGATCTATCAGGATATAGCGCAGCGGCACAGATGCGCAAGTCATATGGTTCTTCTACTGCTTATACGTTCACAACATCCATACCTTCCCCAACAGAGGGTAAGGTTAGAATCGCATTTACTTCCACAGACACGGATGCTATTCCAGGTGGAAGATATCTTTATGACGTAGAAATAACAAGCTCTGGTGGTTCTAAAACTAGAGTAATAGAAGGAATAGTAGTAGTAACACCGCAAATAACAAAAGTATAATAATATGGCAGAGATAACAGCAACCATTTCTGACGATACTGCAGTAACCAGTACAACCGAACAGGATTTTATAACAACAGCAACAACGTCAACTGTTAGTACTACTGGTGGAAACTTGCAAGATCTTCAGAATGTAGATACCCTAAGTGAAGGGCTGGAAAGTGGATCTGTCTTGGTGTATAATAATACTACTGGAAATTGGGTTTCCACATTAATATTACAAGAACAGGATATAACTGGAGGTCAGTACTAAGATGGCATCGATAATTAGAATAAAAAGATCGTCCACGTCGGGCAATCCCTCAACTCTGGGTGCGGGTGAACTCGCTTACTCAGCGTTAACAGATAACGGGTCCAACGGTGGCGACAGACTTTATATTGGTATTGGCACAGAAACTGCAGGAGATGCTGCTAATCATTATGTGATCGGTGGTAAATTTTTCACTGATAGATTAGATCATACTGCTGGTACATTAACTGCTAGTTCTGCTATTGTTGTCGATGCTTCAAGTAAAATTGACCAGTTAAAAGTTGATAATCTAGATTTAAACGGAAATACATTAAGTTCTACTGATACTAATGGTAACATTGTTATCACTCCTAATGGTAGCGGTAAAACTGTTATCACTAATCTTTACATTAATGATACTGCTACATCTATAGATGAATATATCTACGATACAGTTGGTGGTGCGGTTACTGCTGGAACAGGTATTTCTGTAACGAATGATGATGGTACTGATACATCAACAATTTCTATTGATAGTACTGTTGCGACTTTATCTGGTACACAAACATTAACAAATAAAACTATTGATGGTGCCAGCAATACGCTAACAAATATTGCTAACTCATCGTTAGTAAACTCTTCAGTTACTTTTGGTTCTACAACTGTTGCTCTAGGAGCAACTTCAACAGCAATTGCAGGTGTTACTCAATTAGATGTCGATAATATTAGAGTTGACGCTAACACTATTTCTTCAACAAACACTAATGGCAATATTAACCTTACGCCAAATGGTAGTGGAGAAGTTGTTATTGCTAGCGCTACTGTTAGCGATCTTACTGACAATAGAGTTGTTATTGCTGGAACTAGTGGCGCTCTTGAAGACAGCGCAAACCTAACATATAACGGAACAGATTTAAGCACCAACTCTTTAATTGTTGGTGATCTAACTAGTGGCAGAGTACTTCTCGCAGGAACATCAGGTGCTGTTGAAGATTCAGCAAACTTAACATTTGATGGCAGTGATTTAAGTGTTACTGGCGAGTTAAACGTAGACAATATTAATGTAAACGGTAATACTATTAGTAGCACAGATACTAATGGTGATATCAATATTACTCCAAATGGTACTGGAGACCTTGTACTTGATGGATTAAACTGGCCACAAGCTGACGGTTCTACTTCACAATATCTACAAACTAATGGCGCAGGACAGCTTTCATGGTCTACTGTTGTCAGTTCTTTAACTATTGCTGCAGATTCTGGAGCGAATGATACTGTAAACACTGGCGAGACGCTAACGTTTACAGGCGGTACAGGTATTGACACCACAGTTGGTAGTAATACACTTACCTTTGCTATTGATAGTACTGTAGCAACATTAACTGGAACGCAAACATTAACGAATAAAACTATCAGTGGTTCTAGCAATACATTATCAAATATTGCTAATTCTTCACTGGTTAATTCCTCAGTTACAATCGGTACAACAACATTAGCATTAGGTGCAACTTCTACTACTTTAGCAGGGTTGACTCAAGTTGATATTGATAACATTAGCATTAATGGAAACGAAATTTCTTCTACAGATGCGAATGGTAATGTTTCTATCAATCCTAATGGTACTGGTGTAGTTTCTGTTAACTCCTCTAGAATTGAAGGAGTTTCTGATCCAGTAAATGATACAGATGCAGCGAATAAGAGATACGTTGATGCTGTTGCTGAAGGATTACATGTTCATGAGCAAGTTCATGCTATCGCTACAACGTCACTGGCGACAATAACGGGAGGAAGTGTAACATATAATAATGGCACTTCTGGTGTTGGCGCTACTCTAACTTTAGGAACTGCTCTAGATTTAGCAGGTGGCGACATTGATGGTGATACTGATATTACCACAGGCGATAGAGTTATCATTGCTGGCGAATCAACTGCAGCACATAACGGTATTTATGTTATTACATCGACAACAGTTCTTACTCGAGCCGATGACTTTGATACAGCTACTGAGATGGCAGGTGGTGACTTTGTGTTTGTTACACACGGAACTACTTATGCTGATACTGGTTGGGTTCTTTCTGAGCCAGTAACAACGGTTGGAACTTCTGACGTAACCTTTGTACAATTTTCTGGTGCTGGCGCTTATAGTGCTGGTGCTGGTTTATCACAATCAGGTACGACGTTTGATGTTAACGTTGCAGCAAATGGCGGTATTGAAATTGTTGCTGATGATCTCCAACTTAAATCATCTCTGGCTGGTGCTGGTTTAACATACACCACTGGAGTATTAGATGTAGTTGGAACAGCTAACAGAATTACCGTAAATGCTAATGATATTGACATTGCGTCAACATATGTTGGTCAAACATCTATTACCACACTTGGTACTGTTACTACTGGAACTTGGAACGGTACTACCATAGGTGAGACTTATGGAGGTACAGGACAGTCAACTTATTCTACTGGTGACCTTCTATATGCTTCTGCTAGTAACACATTATCAAAACTTTCTGCAGGAGCAGATGGTAAGGTTTTACAGATGAACTCTTCTGGTGTTCCAGTATGGGGTGATGTCGATGGAGGAACGTACTAAATAAAATGTGCAGGGGAGTTTTTACTCCCCTTATAATTAATTCCTTTTTTAAGGGTGTAACATGGCAACAGTAGTTAAACTAAAGAAATCTTCAGTTTCTTCACGAGTCCCTGCGACTTCAGACTTAGAATACGGCGAATTAGCAATCAATTATGCTGATGGTAAGCTGTACTACAAAACATCTTCAAATGCTATTGATTATTTTGGTGCCGCCAGTTTAGGTGGATCTTCTACTAGCATTTCACAAGCAGACTCTTCAGTCTCAGTTTCAGATTCAGGTACAGGAACTATTACCACTACTGTAGATAGTACAGTAGTTCAAACATCTACTTCCTCTGGTACTCAACTTACAGGTACACCAACTGCTCCAACTGCAGCAGCTGGAACTACTACAACACAAATAGCAACTACTTCATTTGCTGACACAGTAGCGTTAAATAAAGCTGTGGCGATGGCGATTGCATTAGGATAAAATATGGCAAATACATTTAAAAATGCTTTAGCAAGAAACGTTGGCACTAGCGCATCTACAGTTTATAGTGCACCTTCTTCTACTAAATCTATTTGTATAGAATTAGATGTTTGTAATACAACTACGAGTGGTGTTACATGCGATGCATATATTACATCTGGGGGAAGTGATTATTATATTGTAAAGGGTGCTCCTGTTCCTGTTGGAGGTTCACTTCAAATTATAGCAGGACAAAAAATAGTTTTATCAGATACAGATTCATTAAAAGTTGTTTCAAATACAGCTTCTTCACTAGATGTGATTGCTTCGATACTTGAGGATGTATAATGGCGTATATCGGAAGAGACGTTGCTTATGGTGCGTATGAGGTACAAAATCTAACAGCAGATAGTACTACAACAGCATTTGATCTCAATTATTCTGTAGGTTCTCCAGCAGCTTTATTGGTTGTTTACGCTGGTATTGTTCAGCAACCAAATGTAAACTATACACTTGGAACCGATGGTTCCCAAGTTGTTTTTTCTGCACCACCTGTTACAGGTGCAACGTTATATATAGTTTTTCTTGGTAGACAATTAACGACAGCAAGAACAGCAAACTCAGATGTAATCGCTGATAGTTTTACTGGTGACGGAAATGACACAACTTTTACATTGTCAGGAGTACCACCTAGTGATGCATGTGCTTTGGTGTTTGTCGACGGTGTTCAACAAAGACCAACTACCAATTATACTGTAGCAGGATCATCAATAGTATTTACAACTGCTCCAGATAATGGTGCTGAAATAGATACGTTGATTATAGGAACTGAAAGAGCTACAATAAATAACATCGTAGATAATTCGGTTTCAACTGCAAAAATACAAAACTACTCTGTCACAGATCAAAAATTACATCCTGATTTAGCATTACAATTAGCAGATCAAGATTTAGGAACTCTGTCAGGATTAGTAGATGAATTTTCAATAGATTGCGGAACGATCGTTTAAGGATTAATAAATGGCTAAACAATTACAGCTAAGAAGAGGAACTGCTACTCAACATACCAGCTTTACAGGTGCTGAGGGTGAAGTTACAGTTGATACTACAAACTATACGTTAGTAGTTCACGATGGATCAACTGCAGGAGGGTATAATCTACTTAAAAGTTCTGAACTAACTTCTGCGATTGGTTCTACAATTCAGGGGTATGATGCTGATACTGCTAAAACTGATGTAGCTCAAACATTTACTGCAGCGCAAAGAGGACAAGTTACTACATTAACAGATGCAGCAACGATTACTCCAGACCTATCTGTGTCTAATAACTACACAGTTACTCTTGGTGGAAATAGAACCATAGCAAATCCAACTAGTATAACTGCTGGCCAATCAGGTTCAATTTTCATAGTTCAAGATGGTACAGGCAGTAGAACATTAAGTTGGGGAAGTTACTGGGATTTTGCTAGTGGAACTGCTCCTGTTTTATCAACTACAGCAGGTGCTGTTGATAGATTAGATTATGTTGTTAGATCTTCAACATCAATTCATGCTGTACTTACTGTTAATTATTCATGAGTGTATTTGGTTCTAATATTCTTGCGGGAGCGTCTGGTCAAGGTGGGGACTACAACATTGAGGACAGCCTAAGGTTTCGCAGTTCTGCGTCTGCAGATTTACAAAGAACTCCCAGCACTGCAAGCAATAAAAAAACTTGGACATGGAGTTGCTGGTTAAAGTTATCTTCACTTTCCTCACAATGCAACTTGCTAGCAGCAAAAATAACTGGACTATCCTACCCTAATACATCCATTACTATTAGAACTACTGGTGAACTTCGAGTTTGGTCTTACACCGGATCGGCTGGAAGTCCGTCAAACACTTTTTTAATAAACAAATACACAACTCAACTTTTTAGAGATCCTTCTGCTTGGTATCATATAATCGTTGCGCTTGATACAACAGACGCAACTGCTGAGGACAGATGCAAGATTTATGTGAATGGCGAACGTGTCACTTCTTTTAGTACAAATACAAACCCAAGTCTTAATACAGATTTAGATATTAATGATACGACTGCTCATACCATTGGCGGATCAGCTGCTGGTTCTTCAGGTTATCTTGATGGTTATTTAACCGAAGTCAACTTCATTGACGGTCAAGCCTTAACAGCAGATGACTTTGGTGAGACTGACACCGACACGGGAGTTTGGAAACCTAAAGAGTACACAGGCACATACGGAACTAATGGTTTTTATTTAGAAAACGGTAGAGGTACAGACCAGTCTGGTAATGGTAATAACTGGACTGAAAACAACTTTAACACTTCAACTTCAAGTGCAACGACTTATGACATCATGAACGATGTCCCTACGCTGAATGATGAGGATAACGCTAACTTTGCTACGTTGAATCCGTTGCGTGCGCAGTCTTTAAGCGGAATAACTGTAAGCGATGGAAACTTAACGCTTTCTGCCAATGATGGATATACTCACGGGGCTATGGCTCTTCCTAACACAGGAAAATTTTATTTTGAAATGACTGCTGGAACGATAGGAGGAACAATCGCTATTGGTCTGGCAGATGCTGATGAAGCAATAGGTTCGGGTAGTCTTGGTGGTGCCAACATGCGAGCTTATGCAAGTAATGCACGTATTTATGGTCCTACTAATACCAATATTAATGCGACATATACAACTGGAGATGTTATTGGTGTTGCTTGTGATATGGACAATGAAACGCTTGAGTTTTATAAAAACAACACTCTTCAGACTGACAACCGCACTGATATTGTATCTACACGAACATGGATACCTTATTTTGCATCATTTAACGGAACTGGTGGTGGTTCAATTAACTTCGGTCAACGTCCATTTGCTTACACACCACCAACTGGCTACAAGAAGTTAAACACTTACAACTTACCTGACTCAACTGTTGCGGATGGGTCTAAGCAGTTTAATACTGTGTTGTATACGGGTAATGGTACAACAGGACACGCAATAGCTGGTGTTGAATTTCAACCTGACTTGGTATGGATTAAATCAAGATCTCAAGTTACGAATCATGGAGTGCATGATGTACTTCGTGTTATTGGTTCAGCAGAAGCGATTCTTTATACAAACGTAACAAACGTTGAAAATACAGGTGGGGCTTGGATATCTTCATTTGACTCCGATGGTTTTACTGTAAATAATAATACTTCAGGAAATAACAATGGAAGTACTTATGTCGCATGGAACTGGAAAGCCAACGGTTCTGGTGCTAGTAATACAATCGGTGATACAAACGCAACTGTTTCTGCTAACACTACATCTGGATTTTCAATCGTTTCGTTTAATGCTGGAGCAGCAGGAAATCACACAGTAGGTCACGGGTTAGGGGTTAGTCCAAACTTAATCATAATGAAAGATCGTGATAGCTCTGGCTATGGAAACTGGACTGTATTTCACTCTGATGTCTGCACATCAACAAGCAACTATCTGCTACTAAATGGTACGGGTGCTTTAGGAAGTGTTGCAAACAGTTGGGGTTCTGCTTTACCAACAAGCACAGTGTTTGGCTTTGGTAGTAATGTGAACATTGCAGCTAACGAT
>Ga0255761_10003494_pt1 | contig 14201 bp, 10 predicted proteins | sample 071ome_29_FD_179961 | JGI IMG/M metagenome (GOLD analysis project Ga0255761, IMG submission 179961) | Coastal salt marsh microbial communities from the Groves Creek Marsh, Skidaway Island, Georgia - 071407BT metaG (version 2) | ecosystem: Environmental > Aquatic > Marine > Intertidal zone >... | reverse complement strand
ATAAGGTTAATGGTAGCCGGGAGCCTGGCGATTGCGGGATTTTTGTTAGTGGCGACAAGACTTACAATTGTTACCGTTCTGCCAACAACCGAGGCAACAAGAACAATCCACCCCGCAAAGCCAAACACTTATAGTGTATCTAGAGCCAACATTCTGGATCGAAATGGGAAATTGCTAGCGACCAACCTCAAAACTTTTTCTCTTTATGCAAATCCCAACCTGATTCAAAATCCCAGGTCTACCGCGGAGAAAATTGTCGCCATTCTCCCGGATTTGCGGATCGAAACGGTAGAACGACAACTTGGAGAAAAGCGCTCTTTTGTTTGGATTAAACGTAGGTTAACTCCCGAGCAGAAATATGAGTTGAACAAGCTTGGAAACCCCGCTTTAGATTTTAAAACAGAAGAGAAGCGTTTCTACCCTGCCGGAAGAGTTACCGGTCACGTTGTCGGTTTCACGAACATCGACAACCAGGGTCGCGGTGGTTTTGAGAGAAAGTTCGATAGAGAGTTAACAACAACTTCGGCATCCTTCTCCTTAAGCATTGATCTAAGAGTTCAATATATTATCAGCCAAGCTCTGCGAGATGCGTTAAAAAATTTTAAGGCAATTGGAGCCACTGGGATCGTTATGGATGCCAACAACGGACAAGTGATCGCCATGGTATCTTTGCCTGATTTCAACCCAAATCATTTGTCCAGTACGACTGATAAAACACGATTTAATCAGGCAACTCACGGTGTTTATGAAATGGGCTCGACTTTTAAAATATTTACGACAGCAATGGCCTTGGAAAGCAGAAAAATAAGTATTCAAGACGGATATGATGCTTCCCGACCCATTCGGGTTGGCCGATTTGTAATACGAGACTATCGCGCGAAAAATCGCTGGTTAAGCTTGCCGGAAATTTTAATTCACTCGTCCAATATTGGTTCAGCAAAAATGGCATTGGACGTGGGCCGCGACAAACAGCGCGACTTCCTAAAAAGACTCGGCTTACTCGAAAAACCAACTTTAGAGTTAGAGGAGGAGGAAATTGGTTCTCCTATCACTCCTGATCCCTGGCGGGACGTCAATGCAATGACAATCGGCTATGGTCACGGTATCGCGGTCAGCCCTATTCAGATCACAAGTGCAGTTGCTGCTGTAATCAACGGGGGTATATTTTATCAGCCAACCCTCCTCCTCAATCGTTCAAATCTCGGAGGAAGGAGAGTTGTTTCGGAAAAGACCTCGGATAAAATCAGGCGTCTTCTGAGGGTTGTCGTCACCAATGGCAGCGGTCGAAAAGCGGACGCAGCGAATTATCTCGTTGGCGGAAAAACTGGAACGGCTGAAAAGGTAGAGGGCCAAGGATATAAAAGAAAGGCCGTGCGGTCCTCCTTTGTTGGGGCATTCCCAATGAACAAGCCCAGATACGTCGTCTTTGCAATGATTGATGAACCAATCGGGAACAAAGATACCCTCGGATACGCTACAGGGGGCTGGGTGGCGGCACCTCTGGTTGGGAGAGTTATATCTCGAATTGCGCCTTTACTTGGGGTTAAACCGATAAATCACGAAAACCCAAGAGTCCAAAATCAAATGGCTATTAGTATTGTCACCAAAAAATTAGGGAAAAAGCACTTTGCATCTTTCTGAGTTATGTCCGCCATGTGTGGGAAAAATATCCGGCGGCTCAGACCCCAATATAACTGGCATCACCTGTGACTCTCGAGAGGTAATTCCAGGTTTTCTTTTCGTGGCACTGCTTGGGTCAAAGAAAGATGGCGCTGTATTTATTTCCGATGCAGCTGCAAAAGGAGCTTCAGCTATCTTGGCTTTAGACGGCATTACCCTGCCAGGCAACGCGGCAAACGTCCCAATCGTTTCTTCACCAAATCCTCGGCGTTCGTTTGCGATTAGCGCATCAAGATATTTTGCCGCTCAGCCCAAAACTACCGCCGCGGTCACGGGCACCAATGGTAAAACCTCAGTGGCTTGGTTCACGAAACAGCTTTGGTCGAAATTAGGTAAAAAATCTGCGTCTATAGGTACCCTGGGCCTACAGGCCGACACAGAAGTTCATAGCCTAGGCAAGGGATTAACGACTGAAGATCCAGTGACGCTTCATCGATATCTCGACGAACTAGCTAAAAAACAGTTTGAGTGCGCTATTTTAGAAGCATCGAGTCATGGACTGGATCAACACAGATTAGACGGGGTGAAATTTTCAGCGGGGGCATTCACGAATCTGTCCCATGAACACCTCGATTATCATAAAAATTTTGACAATTACCGAACCGCAAAACGAAGGCTTTTTTCGGAGATTCTTAATAAAGACATGGGGGCTGTATTAAATGCAGATACAGAAGAGTTCACTGATTGGTCCGAACTGGCTCGATCGAGATCTCTCAACCTAATCTCCTTTGGCCGACATGGTAAAGATCTTAAACTAATCAATTCTATCCCCTGCTATTCAGGACAGAATCTGAAATTTGAAGCCTGGGGTACTGAATATAACCGGCATATCCCTGTTTTTGGCGAATTCCAGGCAGAGAATATACTTTGTGCTTTAGGATTAGTTGTAGCCTGCGGTGAAACTCCAGAAGAAGCAATAGAAGCCACCGAAGCGCTTTCTCCTCCACCTGGAAGATTAGAACTTGTCGCGCGGATCTTGAACGGTAGTTCTATCTTCGTTGATTTCGCTCATACTCCTCAGGCTCTGTCGACTGTTTTGAGGGAACTACGTTCGCAAACGTCTGGTAAAATTATACTGGTTTTCGGTTGCGGCGGAGAACGTGACCAAGAAAAAAGATCCCAAATGGGTCTTATAGCCGATCGCATGGCTGATGAGATAATCATCACAGATGATAACCCACGGAACGAAAAGCCTAGTTCTATTCGAAAAGATATACTTTCTAAATGCCAACGTGCGGGTGAGATTTCAGATCGAGCTGAGGCTATTAAAACTGCGATTTCAATGCTCACGCCCAATGACAGTTTGTTAATAGCTGGGAAGGGTCACGAGTCTGGGCAAATCGTCGGAGACACCATTTTGCCATTTAACGATCGAACAATCGCCCTCAACTTATTAAAGGAGCTTCGAGGTCAAGCATGAACCAGGAGCATCTGTGGAGCGCACATGAAATTGCTGCTGTTACGGGCGGCACTGCATCAGGCACGTGGTTTTCCTCTGGCGTAAGCATCAATACGCGAACGCTCAAGGTCGGAGATCTATTCGTCGCAATAAGAGGACCTATGTTTGATGGGCATCAATTCGCCGCAGAAGCGGTTAAAAAAGGGGCCTCGGGTTTATTAATTGATACACATCCAGCCAATCTGCCAGAGAGAGCCCCAATTGTGCTGGTGAATGATACCTTAGCCGCACTCCATGCATTGGGTAATGCCTCGAGGAGGCGCTCAGAGGCCCTAATAATAGCAGTTACCGGCAGCGTTGGAAAAACAAGCACCAAAAATGCTCTTTATCATGCTTTGAGTCTGCAAGGCCAAACGACATGCAGCCAGGCCAGTCACAATAACTTTTGGGGCGTTCCTCTCTCTTTATCGCAAATGGCACGTCGGGATCAGTTTGGAATTTTTGAAGTTGGGATGAGTCATCCGGGTGAAATTTCGCCACTTTCAAAGATGATATCGCCGAATATAGCGATAATAACAAACGTAGAGCCGGCTCACACCGCAAATTTCGATAGCCTGGAATTAGTCGCTAAAGAGAAGGCTGAAATTTTTGACGGTTTAGAGCCGAGCGGTGTTGCAGTCTTAAACGCAGATAATAAATTCTTCTCATACTTAAAAGCCCGCAGCAAATCGGTTGGAGTTAGAAATCTTCTGACTTTTGGATCTGCCAGCGATGCAGACACTCGGTTAATTTCGTTATCTTCAGATTTCCAAGGCAGCTTCATCGAAGCCTCTATCAGAGGAAAGAGGGTTTCCTATAAGGTCAGTCTGCCTGGAAAACATCAGGTAATGAATAGCCTTGCCACACTTACAGCCATACATGCTGCCGGAGCAGATATAGATGCGGCGGCAGCTTCCTTCGGTCAGCTGGTTCCTCTACCTGGACGCGGCAAAAGCTACCAATGTAGGATCTTAGGTGGGTCTATCAAACTAATTGACGAGAGCTATAACGCAAATCCAGCTTCTATGCGGGCAGCCTTGGATAACTTGGGAAACACAAAGATAGATCCTCCGGGGCGACGCATTGCAGTTCTGGGTGACATGCTGGAGTTGGGGAGAAATAGTCAAACTTATCACCTCAATCTCGCACCAACTATACTCAAAAATCAAGTCGAAAAAATATTTGCGGTTGGTAATCAAATGGAGGGGTTATTTGAGAGTTTGCCTCCGGATATGCAGTGTTTTTTCAGCGCTGATACAAAGGGACTTACCAAAGAAATTTTAAAAATTCTGCAGCCGAATGACATTGTGCTGGTCAAAGGCTCGAACGCGATTGGAATGGCATCGGTTGTAACGGGGATACGAGCAGAGCTAGGTGGTTACTGCAAACCTCTCCGAGGAAGATTAGAAAATGCTGTATAACATTCTAACGCCTATGGCCGAAGACCTAGGCTTTCTCAATCTTTTCCGCTACATCACTTTCAGAACCGGCGGCGCTATAATCACCTCTTTGACGATCAGTTTTGTTTTAGGCAAGCCCCTCATAGATTGGCTAAAAAAAAGGCAGGTCAGGGGTCAGCCTATCAGAACTGACGGACCGGAAAACCACATAATAAAGAAACAGGGCACGCCCACTATGGGCGGTTTATTAATATTGATTTCGATGTCAGTGGCGACCTTATTATGGGCAGATCTCTATAATCGATACATATGGGCTGTTTTACTGCTTACGCTTGGATTTGGGGCAATAGGATTTGTCGACGATTACCTGAAATTGGCAAAAGGCTCCTCGAGAGGGCTGCCAGGAAAAATTAAATTATTGGGAGAAGTGGCGATAGCGCTTGGCGTTTGTTGGTGGGTTACCGCAATAGCGGACCCAGCAACCGCGACTGGATTAGCAATACCCCTTTTTAAAGATTTGATGATCCAGATGGGTTGGTTATTTATCCCCTTTGCAATATTCGTAATCGTTGGATCAGGAAATGCGGTTAACCTTACCGATGGTTTGGATGGCTTAGCGATCGTGCCAGCAATGATAGTTGCAGGATGCCTTGCAGTAATATCCTACCTGGCCGGAAACTCCATATTCGCTACATATCTTCAATTGTTTCCGGTGCCCGGTGCTGGAGAATTGGCAGTATTTTGTGGTGCCTTAGTTGGAGCTAGCCTTGGGTTTCTGTGGTTTAACGCTCCACCCGCCATGGTTTTCATGGGAGACACCGGCTCTCTATCGATTGGCGGAGCATTAGGCGCGGTAGCAGTAATAATTAAACATGAATTTGTGTTAGCAATTATTGGAGGTTTGTTTGTCTTAGAGACCATTTCCGTAATCATACAAGTAATATCATTTAAATTGACCGGTAAGCGAATTTTTAGAATGGCGCCCTTGCATCACCACTTTGAAAAAAAGGGCTGGGAGGAACCGACCATAGTAATTCGTTTTTGGATAATCGCTATTGTTTTAGCGTTAGTCGGCCTTGCAACTTTGAAATTACGTTGAGCTAATCGTGATTGAGGTAATTAGCAGAAAAAATCAAAAGATTGCAGTCCTTGGGCTAGGGGCATCGGGTCTCGCGACCGCGAGCGCTTTGCAAAAATCTGGCGCCAAAGTGACTGTTTGGGACGATAATAGAGAGACCAGAGATAAGGCCTATATGGATGGGTTTGATGTCGCGGAACTGACAGAACAGCATATATCGAACCTCGACGCATTATTGGCCTCCCCGGGCATACCTCTTACCGTAAATCGACATCCGGCAATAGAGAGAGCCAAAGCCCTAGCTTGCCCAATTCTTGGCGATATTGAATTGCTGACCGAAAATATTGGCGACACACATCTGATCGGAATAACCGGCACCAATGGGAAATCTACAACCACGGAATTAGTCAGCCACATCTTTATGAAAGATGGAAAACCCTGCGAAGCAGGGGGCAACCTCGGAAGACCGGTTCTTGATTTTGAATGTCCGAAAACAAATCAAACATACGTAGTAGAATTATCCTCTTTTCAGCTAGAATTATCGGAAAAAGCCGCTTTTGATATCGCTATCCTCCTAAACATCGGTCCTGATCACTTGGACCGCCACGGGACCATGGACGCATATATCGCAGCAAAAATGCGGCTCTTCAATCATTCTCGATCCGGATCAAGCAGTATTGCTATTATAAGTATTGACGATATCGAAAGCAGAAAAGTTTTTGATTTTGTAAAAAAAAAGAAAGATTGGGAAGTGATTCCCGTCTCGGTTCTAAGGGAATTGCAAGATGGAGTTTTTGTAAAGAAAGGCGTGATGTACGACGCAAGGCAAGGAGATCCTTCCAGAATTTGCGACCTATCAAATTTTACAAACTTAAGAGGCCAACACAGTTACCATAATGCCGCGTGCGCCTATCTGGCAGCAACATGCTCGGGAATTCCACACGATGCGATAGTCCATGCTTTCGAGACTTTTCCTGGTCTACCACATCGTTTGGAATTAGTGAAAAATTTTTCTGATGTTGAAGTCATTAATGACAGCAAAGCCACAAACATAGGGGCCGCCAATACTGCCCTTTCATGTTTTTTTAATGTTTACTGGATTGCTGGTGGGAGAAGCAAAGGGGAAAACTTTGAAGATCTTCTGGCTCATGCGGGTAGGGTAAAGCATGCATTTCTTATCGGAGAAGCGGCAGGGGAGATTTCAAAGGCTTTTGGTTCAATGGTCCCGCATACTGTTTGTGAGACTCTAAAAAGTGCCACCAAGGAGGCTATCGCGTTATCAAAAATTGATCCTGAACCCAACACCGTTCTTTTGTCTCCTGCGTGCTCCTCATTCGACCAATTCAAAAACTTTTCTGACAGAGGAAATGAATTCAAGCGACTAATTCACCTAGTCCTACGGGAGCTATCAGATTGAGTGCCTTCACCAGAAAAGATACATCATTTTTAGGTGATTGGTGGTGGACTGTGGATCGTTGGACCTTGGCTGCTGCTGCCTTACTTGTATTAGTTGGCGTCATGCTTATTTTTGCCGCCAGTCCAGCGGTAGCCGAAGGACGCAATTACCCTCCATACCATTATGTGCAACGCCATTTAGTTTTCCTACCTTTCGCCGCAGCCGCATTAATTTTGACCTCCATGCTGTCCGTTCGAGGGATCAGACGCTTAGCGATAACAATTTTCGGTTTTGCAATATTTCTCATGATTTTAACAATTGCCATAGGACCAGAAACAAAAGGAGCCCAACGATGGCTCAATTTTGCAGGAATAAGCATTCAACCATCAGAATTTATCAAACCAAGTTTTGCCATTTTGGCGGGTTGGCTTTTTTCTAAGGCAAACACTGAAGGCTACACTCTGGACCGAATTATAGCAATCATACTTTTTGTTATGGTGATTAGCCTTCTGCTTTTACAACCCGACTTTGGCATGACGGTTGTTGTATCTGTTGTTTGGTTCACTCAATTTTTTCTCGCAGGACTTCCAGTGGTTTGGGTACTGTTATTCATCATTGCGGGATTAATGGGCGCAATTGGTGCTTACTTGTTTTTGCCCCATGTAACCAGCAGGGTGGATCGATTCATAGACCCTTCCTCGGGAGACTCCTACCAGGTTGAACGATCTTTGCAAGCTTTTGGCAACGGAGGTGCTTTTGGCCGTGGGCCAGGCGAAGGTTCAATCAAATCTAATCTCCCGGACGCCCATACCGATTTCATCTTTGCTGTTGCCGGAGAAGAATTTGGCCTCCTTGTCTGCATACTTATTGTTGGTCTGTTCGCATTTATTATCCTACGGGTTATTGGCCAAGCACTAAGGGTAAATGACTTTTTTGTGCTTCTGGCTGTCTCGGGCCTAATTGTTCAGTTTGGTCTCCAGGCATTCATTAACATGGCCTCCACACTTCGCTTGATGCCCACAAAGGGAATGACTCTGCCTTTCGTCTCGTACGGTGGATCTTCTTTATTGGCTTGCGCCATATGCATCGGAATGGTGCTAGCACTTACGCGACGACGCTTTAATACTGTAGGTCCAAGATGAAAAAACGGGGGCTAATATTGATAGTGGCTGGCGGAACCGGGGGACATGTATTCCCCGCAATTGCGCTAAATAGTGAATTGCGAGATCGTGGATGGGAAACAAGTATCATAACTGATGCCCGTGGCCGAAGGTTTACCAAGGTTGAAGATGGCACCCAAATTTATCAACTAACATCCGCCCGACCTGGAGGAACAATTATCAGCGGGCTTAAAAGAAGCCTATTTTTGGGTCTTTCCTTCATAAAAGCGATCATCTTGATAAAGCAACTTAACCCTAGCCTTGTTATCGGGTTTGGTGGATCGGCGACGATACCGAGTATCTTGGCTGCAACACTTTTAGGCCGCCCCTCTATCCTTCATGAACAAAATTCAATCCTGGGCCGGGCTAACAGGTTGCTTGCAAAATATGTTGATCTAATAGCGGTCGCTTACCCAAACGTGCTTGGAATTCAACCCCGCCACCAGAGTAAAATCGTGGTGACAGGTAACCCTGTTCGGGCGGAGATCAGAGCAGTCACCCATAAAAAAGAGACAAACTCAAAACAAATTTTAGTTTTGGGGGGAAGCCAGGGCGCTCAAATATTCGGCCAAGTTATTCCAAAAGCTATCAAGCTTTTACCCAAAGACATAAGCAACAAAATCGTAATATATCAGCAGTGTCGAGAAGAGGATATTGAAAACGTCAAGGCGGAGTATGCTAAGACTTCTGTAATTTCTAACCTCTCAACCTTCTTTTCTAACATCCCAGAATTGATGGCAACCTCTTGCCTTATAATCTCGAGAGCAGGAGCTTCGACTATCTCAGAACTCAATGTAATTGGTCGCCCAGCAATCCTTGTCCCCTACCCAAGTGCTATGGACGATCATCAAACGGCAAATGCACTTAACATGACCAAATGCGGAGCCGGGTGGGTTATTCCCCAAAAAGAGTTTGGTCCAATTGCACTTGCAGAACGTCTCAATGCCTGCTTGTCCTCATCAAATATATTGCAATCAGCTTCTATCAGCTCAGCCAAAATAGGACAGCCCGATGCAACGCTAAAGCTTGCAGAGGCTATCGAAAATTTTTGGGGGTCTCCCACTAGGAGAACTTTATGAAATCAATGCCAACAGAAATAGGAAAGCTACATTTTTGCGGGATCGGTGGCATCGGGATGAGCGGCATTGCAGAAATTTTGCATAATCTTGGTTATGAAATCCAAGGCAGTGACATAGCAGAGAATGCAAACGTTGAGCGACTCCGTGGTTTGGGAATTTCTATCAAAACTGACCAACATGAAGAAAATATAGTTGACGCAGCTGTTTTGGTGATTTCCTCAGCTATTAAATCAGACAACCCCGAACTGATTGCCGCGCGAAAAAGAATGATTCCAGTCGTTCGGAGAGCAGAGATGCTTGCAGAGCTCATGCGTCTCCGTTCCTCCATATCTGTTGCGGGGACGCACGGAAAAACAACCACTACGTCTCTCATTTCGGCGCTTTTGGATAGCGGGGGATTGGACCCAACGGTCATTAATGGAGGAATTATCAACGCTTATGGAACTAATGCTAGGCTTGGAAAGGGCGATTGGATTGTCGTAGAGGCAGATGAGTCTGATGGAAGTTTTATTAAATTACCTGCCAGGATCGCATTGCTCACTAATCTTGATGCAGAACATCTGGATCATTGGGAGTCTTTTGACAAACTAAAGGTAGCTTTCGGCGCATATATCCAAAATATTCCTTTCTATGGCTTGGCCGTTTTGTGCATCGACAGCTCCGAAGTGCAAGCAATTATTCCAAAGGTCTCTGACCGCAGGATAGTTACATATGGATTCAACCTACAGGCCGATGTCAGAGCAGTAAATTTCAGGACAGGACAGGGTTTCAGCTTTTTTGATGTAACTCTCTCGGATCGCTATAATGCTAGTAGAACGCTTATTCAAAATATATCCGTTCCCATGGCCGGAAAACACAATGCTCAGAACGCTCTTGCAGCAATAGCTGTAGCCATCGAAGTAGGAGTAAGTGAGGAAGATATTCGAAGAGGCCTTCAAAACTTCTCGGGAGTAAGACGCCGTTTCACTCTAACAGGAACAGTTGCAGGGATAACCATAGTTGATGACTACGCACACCATCCGGTTGAGATAGCCTCGACTCTCCAGGCTGCAAGATCTGTCTCTGAAGGTCGAGTGATCGCTGTCTTTCAACCTCATCGCTACTCCAGAATTAGGGATTTATTCCAGGATTTCTGCATCTGTTTTAACGACGCAGACATCGTGATCGTATCCGATATTTATGCGGCGGGAGAAGTGCCGATAGAAGGAATAAATCGAGACTCCTTAGTTAAGGGTTTGATTTCTAACGGCCATAAGGGGGTCATTTCTCTCCAACAAGTCACAGATTTACCTGCTATTGTTGCTGAGAATGCAAGGGCAAAAGACTACCTTCTTTTCTTAGGGGCGGGCAATATTACTGACTGGGCCTGGCGAATTCCAAAACAACTTTCTGGTCATTATGACAAACATAATGAATTTTCGGAGGGACAACCGTCGTGACGGCAATCCCAAAATATATCGCGATCGAGCAAATGCCGTCTGTAAGAGGTCGGCTCAGATGTAACTTCCCCATCTCTCGATCAACCTGGTTCAGAGTGGGCGGTAAGGCCCAGATGCTTTTTGAACCCGCTGACACCGAAGATCTCGCAGAATTTCTTTACCTCTTAGACGCAAGTATTCCGCTGACAGTAATCGGAGCAGCCTCGAATTTACTTGTTCGTGACGGAGGCATCCCTGGGGTTACCATCAGATTAGGCAAGGCATTTTCTAAAATATGCGTAAAAAAAACTAGTTCTGAGATAATTGCAGGCGGAAGAACAATAGGCGTTAAACTCTCCAGAAAAGCAGAGCAATCTAGCATGGCGGGACTAGAATTCCTCAGCGGGATTCCTGGTACGACCGGAGGGGCAATAAGAATGAATGCCGGTGCCTATGGCAGTGAAATGTCTGAAATCTTGATAAAGGCCACGGCGGTAAATCGTCGAGGGGAGATCCTAAATCTTGAAAGAGATAAGATGAATTTTTCCTATCGTAATAGTGGATGCCCTGATGATTTGATTTTCACCTCAGCTGTACTTTCTGGGCAACCCGAAGACCCAAAAAGTATAGAAAAAAGAATGCTGGAGATAACTTCAGCACGTAATCGCAGTCAGCCGATCAGAACTCGCACTGGAGGAAGCACATTTAAGAATCCACCCAATTCAAAAGCATGGAAACTAATTGATAGCGCTGGATGTCGAGGTCTAATGATAGGTCAAGCACAGGTCTCCCGTCAGCATTGTAATTTTCTGATAAATCATGGACGTGCCACAGCTTCGGACATCGAGGAACTAGGGGAAGAAGTGCGAAAGCGTGTGTTTGACGCACATGGAGTTGATCTTGAGTGGGAAATAAAACGAGTGGGATTTAAGGATTCGTCTGTCACAAAAAATGGTCAATATTTATGACCTTACGACTTCAAATAGGAGTTTTAATGGGGGGATCTTCTTCAGAGAGAGAAATTTCCTTTCAAACAGGAAAAGCGGTGATATCCGCATTGCAAGATCTCGGCCATTTTGTTTTTAGCATTGATCCAATCTCTGGGGTAAAACAAACAATTCAAACCTTGACTAAAAAAAAGCCCAATGTCGTCTTCAACGCACTGCACGGCCGCTTCGGAGAAGATGGAACTATACAGGGCCTGCTGGAACTTCTAAAAATTCCATATACCCATTCCCCAGTCCTGGCATCCGCAATAGCTATGGACAAGCCCACTGCTAAGCATTTGTTTCGGCAGGCTGGAATCCAATGCCCAGAACATCAGGTTGCAACCAAGAGTGAAATCTTGGACAGAGATATCCTTCCAAGACCCTATGTAATCAAGCCCTGCAAAGAGGGCTCCAGCATTGGTGTCAAAATCATATCTGACGGAACGACCCTTCCCCATTCGACAGATGATCTCTGGAAATATGGTGATGGCTTTATGGTGGAAAGATTTATTCCCGGTCGTGAACTCACCGTGGCTGTAATGGGAGATAAAGCTTTAGGGATAACCGAATTACACCCAAAGTCAGGCTTTTATGATTTTGAGTCAAAATACAGCGAGGGCAAAACGAACCATATTATACCGGCTGACCTGCCGGCCTCGGTATCAAAAATAGCAATGGAGTCTGCGGTAGAGGCGCATAAAATATTGGGCTGCAAAGGTATTACCAGGTCTGATTTTCGTTACGACGATCAAGAAAGCGGAGCCGACGGACTATATCTGCTAGAACTAAATACACAGCCCGGTTTAACGCCGCTATCTCTTGTCCCGGAGCAAGCTGCATACGCTGGAATTTCATTTCATGATTTAGTCGAGTGGATGGTGGAGAGTGCTACATGCGACTATTGAGAAAGACCAATAGACAGCTGTCAATTGCCCAGCACGGCCCTAATAAACGCCTAGGAGTAATAAAAGTTAAGCTATCAAAACCCGTAATTCTTTTATTAGCCACCAGCTCATTTATCTTCATTTCATGGCATTATGGCTTGGTTAATCAAGTTAAGGTTGCATCATATTCCTTTCTAATTAAAGCCAGCATCCAATCAGGTTTTGTTGTTGACGATATTTCTTTAATTGGTCGGGTCAACACGAAAAGGGGTGAAATAATAGGGGCAACAAAAGTTACCCCAGGGCAGTCCATTTTAGAAATTAACCCGAAAGAGATTCAATCGAGCATTGCAAAACTATCCTGGGTTGAGTTTGCCATCGTGCAGCGCTATCTGCCGAACAAACTTGTCATTAGGATATCAGAACGTCAGCCAATTGCTATTTGGCAAAAAGATGCGAACCTCGCCTTGATTGATCATAAGGGTCACTTGATCAAAGTTTCCGATTTGCGCCCTTTCCGCCGACTACCAACCCTTGTTGGCAAAGATGCCCCTGTTAGAGCATCTAAGCTTATGAATTTATTAACCACCGAACCTGAACTATCAAAGCTGGTTGTTGGCGCAACCTGGATTGGCGGTCGGCGCTGGAATGTGAGCTTAAGGGGTGGCATTAAAATTCTGCTTCCAGAAACAGAACCAAGGCAAGCATGGAAATTGCTCGCAGGGTTAAATGAAAAATACACGCTGCTCGCGCGCGACATAAATATTGTCGATTTGCGTCTGCCGGATCGAATAATTGTCAAGATGGGCCCTCACGGCCGCCGATTAATCAAGAAAGCTGGAAAGAGTACATGAGGTGGTCAGGAGAATAGTCATGGGCAGAGCTGGAAAAACACGAACTGGACTCGTAGCTGCACTGGATGTTGGAAGTAGCAAAATTTGCTGCTTAATCGCTCAAGCCCACAATAATGGTGCCATACGTATTGCTGGGGTGGGGCATCACGCGTCACTGGGCATCAAAAGTGGAGCGATTATCGATATGGCGGCGGCCCAAAACTCTATATTGACTGCTGTTAGTGCTGCAGAGGAGATGGCGGGAGAGAGAATTCAGGAAGTGATCTTATCCGTCGCGGGGGGCAGCCTTGCCTCACAAAACTATAGCGCCAAATGTTCAGTTTCAGGCAAAGAAATATCTGAAAATGAAATACGCAGGTTGCTCGCTCGCGCAGGAGAAATTGACCAACCTATTGATCGAGAGCTACTGCATTGCTTTCCAGTGGGATATATCGTCGACGGCACCAGAGGAGTCAGAGATCCACGAGGTATGTTTGCTGAGGAACTTACTGCAAACATGCATTTGGTAACAGCGAGAGCGGCTGGTTTACGAAACCTCGCGAGCTGCATCGAAAGATGCCACCTCGACATTGAATGTGCCGTTGCCGCCCCGTATGCATCAGGTCTTGCCTGTTTAGTAGAAGATGAGATCGACCTCGGGGCCACCATTATTGATATGGGGGGAGGGACCACATCGATCGCAGTATTTTATGACGGAGCCCTAATTTTTACGGATAGCATCGCCCTAGGTGGACAGCATGTTACAAATGACATAGCCCGTGGTTTATCGACTCCCCTCACTCAGGCTGAGAGGATGAAGACCCTCTATGGTTCTGCAATCATATC
>Ga0255761_10003475_pt1 | contig 14245 bp, 18 predicted proteins | sample 071ome_29_FD_179961 | JGI IMG/M metagenome (GOLD analysis project Ga0255761, IMG submission 179961) | Coastal salt marsh microbial communities from the Groves Creek Marsh, Skidaway Island, Georgia - 071407BT metaG (version 2) | ecosystem: Environmental > Aquatic > Marine > Intertidal zone >... | reverse complement strand
CCACACGAGCGCGAGTTGATCCGAGAGCGAGCGCTCCCGTGCGCAGATCCTCAGGAATGAGGCGCAGCACTTCCTCGGCTGTCCGGGCGACGGTGGGCAGCATGAGGATGGCGTAGGCAAGACCACCCGCGAAGGCGCTTTGGTTCATGGCCCCCGAAACGATCAGAACCGTCAGAATGAACAGTCCGGCAACGATGGACGGAATTCCACTCATGGCCTGGACAAAGAAGCGGACGTATGGGACCGCGCGGCCTCGGACCTCAGTGATGTAGATGGCGGTCGCTATCCCGATCGGTACGGCGATCAGGCTCGCGATAAGGACGATCATGAGGGTCCCGATGACAGCGTGGCCCAATCCACCGTATTCCAGGGGTGTACTGGGGTTGATGTACACATTGTTTTGGAAGAGAAACGACGAGCGGAAGCCATCTTCACCCCAGAGGGCCTTGAAGCCTCGCACGATCAAGGATCCGAGGACGGACGTCAGGATGATGAAACTGAAGAGCGTCGCGCCGATGGCAAGAACGATGATCACCGAATCGGCCGCTCCCTGTCGGCCCTTGGTTGCGACCGCGGCAATTCCCGCCGCCAGGAGTTGGAGCGGGAAGTAGACAGCCACGAGCAGAATGGGCCCGGGGATTTCGGTGTACGTGAAGATGAGAGCAACAAGCGCGGCAGGCAAAAGCGCCGCAACGGCGATCCATGCCTGCAAGCGGGCTGGCTTCTTCGTCCATGGACGTCGTGGCTGCTGCGCAGACCATTCAGCGATCTGCTCGCGATCGAGGACCTGGGTCATCGCTCGCTCCGTCCCGTCTTTTGAACGATCAGATTGGCGATGACATTGACAGCCAGCGTCCCCACGAAGAGGAAGAAGCCAGCGGCGAGAAGCAAGTTAAGTTCATAAGGACCGGATACCTCGCCGAAGGTGGCCACGATCAATGTTGCGACGGATCCACCTTCGGATTCGATGATCTTGTACCAGTTGATGTCATAGACCAACTTCAGGACGAAGAAGATGGCGATCGTTTCGCCCAATGCCCGACCGAGCCCAAGCATGATCCCGCCGACAATGCCTCCACGACCGTAGGGAAGAGCAACATGCCGGAGCATGGTCCACAAGGAGCAGCCGAGAGCTTCCGCCGCATTGATCAACTCAGGGGGAGTCCGCCCCAGAACCTCACGAGAAACCGACGTGATGATCGGAATCATCATGATCGCCAAGACGAAACCGGCAATAAATGGAGTTCCATTGAAGTTGCCCGAATCGTTTTGGAATATCGGAATCCACCCGAGGTACTTGTTGAGCAAGAACTGCCACTGCTCCGCAGGTGGACTGAGCAAGTAGAAAGCCCACAAACCCAAAATGATGGATGGAATGGCTGCCATCAGGTCGATGACGTTCGTCATGGCTCGAGCGAGTCGGCGCGGGGCCAGGAAGACAATGAAGACGCTCAGCAGTAGAGATACCGGGACGGCGATGACGAGACCGATCACGGCCAGCAATACAGATCCGTAGAGCATTCCCCAGATGCCGGCGACGGGCTCGTCCCCCTGGTCCACCTTCCATTCTGTCGTGAACAGGAAGCTCCAGCCCTGAGTCGTGATCGCTTCTACTGCGGCAATCCCTAAGAAGATCGCTATCCCGGCGAGCACGAGAAGGGCCGTGAACGCGGCTATCGTGATGCCCCGATTGAAGATCCTGTCGCCCCGGTGGGAGGTAGCCGCCGAATCGAGGTCTCGACGGGTCTCCGTCGGCGGGGCTGCCATGGCGGAACTCTGGCGATCGCGCGTAGCCGCTGGGTGATGGCTGCCTATCTCACGGCCAAACCCGTGCTGAACGCGAGATGAACAACGTGTCGCAACTGTGTCTCAGGGCGAGCGGGTGTGGTCCCCCCCGTGAATTTGGTCGAGCGCGTGCGGCAGGACCGGGCCGAGCGCGGCGATGCCGTCCCGGCATCCACCGGGGGATCCGGGCAGGTTGACCACGAGGGTGCTTCCCGCAATTCCCGCGACTCCCCTGGACAAAATCGCCGTCGGAATACCTGCAGAGACTCCGTAACTGCGCACCGCTTCCGCCAAGCCCGGGGATTCGCGTTCGATCACACTGCGTGTCATTTCGGGAGTGACGTCCTGCGGTGTGTGGCCGGTACCACCCGTGGTCACGATCAAATCGAAAGCCTCGGCGACTCCGTGCTCGAGCGCGACCCGAAACGGCTCGCCGTCCGCAACGACGCGTGGCCCGACAACCTCCAGCCCGAGGTCCTGCAGTCCTGCCACAAGGATGGGTCCGGACGTGTCCTCCCACTCGCCTCGCGCGGCACGGTTCGATGAGGTGATGACGAGAGCGCGATAGGTCACGCGGACTCGTCTCGAACGTAGTGACCGGAACGACCTCCGGACTTTTCCATGAGGACGACCTCATCGATCATCGCCGACCGGTCCACTCCCTTCACCATGTCGATGACCGCCAGGGCACCCACGGATGCTCCGGTGAGCGCCTCCATCTCGACGCCCGTTCGATCAGCGGTGCGCACCGTCACGTCGATGCGAACACCGTCATCCTCGACGGATACATCCACATCGACTCCGTGAATGGCTATCGGGTGACATAACGGAACGAGATCAGGTGTTCGCTTCGTTCCAGCAATGGCAGCGATACGCGCAACAGCCAGTGCGTCACCTTTGGGAACGCCGGAACCGCGGAGCATCTCCACCACTGTCGAGTCAACGCGAACGAAAGCTTGAGCACGGGCCCGACGATCAGTGACGGTCTTCTCGGTCACGTCCACCATGTGTGCGTCGCCCGAATCGTCCAGATGCGTAAAACCCGTCATCCGACATCACCCCTCAAATCCACGACATCAACCGTGTCGCCAGTGTTGACGTGCGCCACGCCCTCGGGGATCACGATCAAGCAGTCGGCTTGGGCCAATCCACCGATCACGTGCGACCCCTGTCCTCCACCAACCGGCTCAACCCGCCCGTCGTCGAGGAATCGACCGCGAGCGAACTGTCGCTTGGATTGCGGGGAATCAAGAGGTTTCGTTACCTCGGCGGCCAAGCGTGGTCGATCGGTCGACCCGAGACCCCGGAGCTTGTTGATGGCGGGGCGAACGAAGTTCTGAAACGAGATGTAGGAACTGACCGGGTTGCCAGGCAGCGTGATGACCGGGATTCGCTCATCGTCACTCTCGCCGACGACCCCATGGCCCTGCGGCATCCCCGGATGCATGGCAACTTTCGTGAACTCGACCGTGCCGTAGGAGGAGAACACTTCCTTGACCGTGTCGTACGCGCCCATGCTGACGCCGCCGCTCGTCAAGATGAGATCGGCTCGATGCAGTTGATCGCTGATGGCTGCAGAGAACGCCTCTGCGTCATCGGGCACCGGTGGAACGCGGTACGCCTGAGCGCCAGCCTCTTTGGCCGCCGACACGAGGAGAAAACTGTTGGAATCGCTGATCATTCCCTTGCTCAAGGGCGTACCGGGTTCCACAAGTTCACTTCCCGTGGACAACACCGCGACCCGCGGTCGCGGGTACACCACCACATGCCCTTTACCCACCGCGGCGATGACTGCCAACTGCCGCGATGACAGCAACGTCCCGGCCCGAACCACGACGTCTCCGACAATCACGTCCTCTCCGGCCCGCCGGATGTAACTGCCGGCGGCTACTCGCTCTCGGATTTCGACGCTGTCGGTTCCCGCATCGGTCACCTCGACTGGGACGATGCAGTCGGTCCCGGACGGGATCGGGGCACCGGTCATGATGCGCACCGCACACCCGGGCCGCAAAGCAACGTCCGCTCGGGAGCCAGCGGGAACATCGTCGATGACAGTCAGGGTCACCGGCGAGGCCTCACTCGCAGAGGAGACGTCACCGGCGAGGACCGCGTAGCCGTCCATGGACGAGTTGTCGAAGGAGGGCAGAGGCCACTGGGCGACGACATTTTCTGCCAGCACGCACCCATGGCTATCAGCCAGCGGCAAGGTGATGGGGTCGAGCGGCTCAAGGCCCGCGAGGACTCCCTCGCGGTAATCGTCTACGGAAACGAGCATGCGGCCAGCCTATTCACGCGGCGCCGGTGATGCGTGCCCGATCACGGGTGCCGCGATCCACGCGATCCCCCGCTGCCGCGATCGCCGCCATGACGTCATTCAGGGCCCGAAGGCTGTGACCGGACAGGAACGTGTCGACGTGCGGCAGGGCGGCAGCCATTCCTGCGGTGAGGGGTTCGAATGACTCGGCGGCCTTTCTCGGGTTCACCCAGATGATGTGGTGGGCGAGTCTGCCCAGTTGAGTCATTGCATCGCTGAGGAATTCCGGTCGATCGCTTTCCCACCCGTCGCTGACGATGACGACGACGGCGCCACGGGCCATGCCCCGTCGCCCATATAGGTCGATGAAGGACTTCAAGGACACGCCGATGCGGGTTCCACCCGACCAATCGTTGGCTGCGTCAGCGGCTTTCGCGTACGCCTGCTCGGTGTGCATGGATGACAGCTGCCCGGTGAGTCGAGTGAGATGGGTCGCGAACACGAACGCTTCGGCATTGATCGCACGGACGGCACCGCGGAGAAGGTGCAAATAGATGCGGGCGTACGGCTCCATGGATCCGGAAACATCGGCTATGAGCACGATCCGTCGCGGTTTGGTGGTACGCCTACGGCGCAGCAGATGCACCGGGTCGCCCCCCGTGCGATGCGATCGGCGCAGGGTCGAGCGCACATCGATCGTTCCGGCGGATCGATGCCGGCGTGTTCGACGGCCGCGTCGAAGGGGTGGAACCAGCGGGAGTTGTTCGACCAAGCGCTGCAGCAGAGCGAGTTCCTCCGCGGTGAGGGTGGAGAACTCACGATCGTTTAGGCGCTTGACATGACTGACTGCCGCGAGAGCGCTGGCGCTGCCGGAATCGCTGTCGTCGCTGACGGCCCCGGGAGTCGCGCTGGTGCCGTCTCGGCCAGCACTGCCCTCCATACCCGGATCGCGAACCGATGGGGGCGAGTCCACCCCAGTTGCGTCTGTCGCGCCAGAGTCCTCCTCACGCTGCTCGAGTCCGCCGGCCTGTGAGAGATCAATCAATCCGCGGAAGATTTGACGAAAGACTCGATCGAAGGTCTCGAACTGTTCGCGGCTTGTCGTCAAGGTCACTCGACCCACCCAATACAGCCCGGGGGTGGACTGAGGGTCGGCGAGAACTACCGCCGACGCGAACCGCGCGCTGCGCTCGGGGGTGACCGGAACCCCGGCGCGGTGCAGGGCGTCGCCGAAGGCCGCGCAGATCGCGGACAGGTCGGGGCGCTCACTGACCGGCAACCCAGGCCAATCCTTCGGCTCGAGCGAGGTCTTGATCCTCGCGGTACTTCAACACCGAACTCAAGGTCCGCTCTATGCCGGATTCGTCGAGAGATACCAACCCGAGAAGAGCGGCGGCTTGGACCCAGTCGATCGCTTCGGCGATACCGGGTGGCTTTTGGACGTCCAGGCCGCGAAGTCGTTGGACCGCCTCTGCCACACCTGTCGTGAGATCAGCCGACGCCATGGGCACCCGGGCTCGTACGATCGCCGTCGCCTGATCCAGATCGGGATAGTCGATCCAGTGATAGAGACAGCGTCGCTTCAGAGCATCGTGCAAATCCCGTGTGCGATTCGATGTCAAGACAACAATCGGGGCGAGCTTCGCTTCGATCGTGCCTATCTCTGGAACGGTGACGGTGTTCTCCGCGAGCATTTCGAAAAGGAAGGCTTCGAATTCCTCATCTGCACGGTCAACTTCATCGATGAGAAGGACTGCGGGCCGTGGCCCTGGGTGTTCGATCGCCTGCAACAAGGGGCGCTCGATGAGGTAGTCCCGCCCAAAGAGCGACGCCTCATCCACGCCCGTCCCCTGCGCTTCTGCGTTTCGAATGCTGAGCAATTGGCGGGGGTAGTTCCATTCGTACAGAGCCTCGGAAGCGTCGATGCCTTCGAAGCACTGGAGTCGGATGAGAGGCGTGTCGAGCATCGAGGCGAGTGTCTTTGCCGCTTGCGTCTTGCCGACCCCCGCCTCCCCTTCTAGCAGCAACGGCTGCGGCAGACGGATCGCACAGAACAACGCCGTTGCCAAACCTTCATCGGCGAGGTACCCCTCCGCGGCGAGCCCGCGCGTGAGCTCCTCCGGGGAGGTAACGATGTCTCCTACGGGCATGATCCTCGCCCTACCGGACGACCCACCAGATAAGGGCGACCACCACAACGATTCCTATGGCCACAGGAACAACGCGTTTGAGGACAGGAGCCGCAGCAACGGAACCGAGATCGAGGGCCTCCGCCTGCTGAATCGGAGCCGGTGGAGATGCCGGTGTGGTTGCCGATCCCTCGGATGTGCCGACGGCAGCAGAATCGCCGCCGCTGGAGCCGCCGCCTGCAGGATCATCACTGGGACCGTCCGCAGCCGAGAAGTCCGTTCCGCCCGAACGCGCGGCGATGACGGTCTCCAGGTTCGACGCGAATTGGTCTACCAAACGACTCGCCACGTCTTGCATAACGCCTCGACCGAATTGAGCCGCCTTGCCGGTGATCGTCAGGTCGGTCGTGACGTCGACTCGGGTTCGCGATTCGTCTTCGGCCGTCAGGACGAGAGTGACGTTCGCCTGAGCGGTACCAGTTCCCCGCTTTTCTTTGCCAGTGCCCTTAATGACGGCGGTGTGGCTGGACTCGTCCTTACTCAGGAATGAAGCCGTCCCCCCATACACCATCGATACTGGCCCGAGTTTGACCTTCACGTTGCCGCTGAAGTCGTCGCCTTCCACCGATTCGAGGGTGGCCCCCGGCATGCACGGAGCGATCGCCTCGACGTCGAGAAGCGTCTGCCACGCCGTCTCGGCGCCAGAGGGCACCGTGAAAGAGTTCTCGAGCTGCATCCGACCTCCCCTACTCCGCGGCCTCTGGCCCGTCTGGCCGGTCTGGCCCGCCCGGCACGTCGTTCGTTGGCGCGACCCTGAGGCCTGCCGCGTCAACGTAACGCTAGGTGGAAACCATCCGCGACGTAAGCGTATTCACCGATCTGGGATCCGTCCTGTTACCCGCTAACCTGCGCTGCATGACCGTATCCGTGCGCCTCTTCGCCGCGGCTCGCGCCGCGGCAGGTGTGGGCGAGATCCAAGTCGATCCAGGAGCTTTGGGCTCCATCCTTCGTACCCTGGAATCCGACTACCCCTCGCTGGCCGAGGTTCTCCCCCGCTGCTCGTACCTCGTCGACGGGGTTGCTGTGCACGGAGATCCGGACGAGGTCACGGTGGGCGACGGGCTCGAGTTGGACGTCCTCCCGCCCTTTGCGGGCGGATAGCCCGCGCGATGCCCTGCGGGCGGATAGCCCGCGCAAGAACCCGCGGGAGTTCAGCCGCCGATAGCGGACATAGGCCGGGTGGGTTGGATGAACGATGGATCGTTGATCCCGTGCCCGGGAAGTTTCGCCGTCGTCACCTTCGCCAGCGTCGACGCTATTCCCTGACGAATCTCGTCTTCACTCAGCGATTCATCTCGCACCAGGGACCTCACGTCCGTCTCGTCTTGCGCGAAGAGGCAATTGCGGAACTGTCCGTCCGCCGTCAGGCGTAGTCGATCACACGCAGCACAGAAGGGTCGCGAGACGCTGGCGATGATGCCGACGGTGGCGGATCCACCATCGACGTAGAACTCTTCGGCCGGTGCGGAACCGCGCGCCGGCACCGGCGTCAGTTCGAACTCGGCCGACAGCATCGACATGATCTCGTCCGCCGTTACCATCGCGGGACGAGCCCACAGGCCGCCAGCATCGAGTGGCATCTGCTCAATGAAGCGAAGTTTCCAGTCATTCGCCAGGGCGTGACGCAACAGCGGCACCGCTTCGTCATCGTTAACACCGCGCAAGAGAACGGCGTTCACCTTGACGGGAAGGAGCCCTGCTTCTTTCGCCGCCTCGATTCCAGCGATGACGTCGTCGAATCGATCGCGGTGAGTCATCTCTTTGAATCGCTGCGGATCCAGCGTGTCCAAACTGACATTCACGCGCTCGAGTCCTGCATCCGCGAGGTCTTTCGCGAGTTTGGGCAACTGAAGACCATTCGAGGTCAGAGAAATCTTCGGCGCGTTCGGCAGGGCGTTCAGACGCCGAACCACGTCCACAACGTCTGGCCGAAGCAAGGGTTCACCGCCGGTCAGACGCATCTGGTTGATGCCCATTTCCGTGGCGACTTCGAGCACCAACATCATCTCGTCGGTTGACAACAGGTGTTCGCCGGGAATCCAATCCGCAAAATCTGCAGGCATGCAGTAGTTACAGCGAAGCGAGCAACGATCGGTCAACGACACTCGCATGTCCCGATGGACGCGGCCGAAAGTATCGACGAGTGCACCGTGATCAGAACTCATGCGCAATTCACCCATTCATCAGTGCCGTCGGCAAAAACCTGGTGTTTCCAGATCGGAATTCGCTGCTTCGTCTTCTCCACCAGGTCGACGCATGCCTCGAATGCCTGCTGACGATGACGAGCGCTCGCAGCTGCCACGAGAGCGGCTTCGCCGATCGGAATAGGTCCGTGCCGGTGGACAAGCGCCACCGCAATGACATCGTGCTCTCGGATTACGTCGGCGGCGACGTCGCCCAGAGCCTCCTGCGCCCCCGGGTGCGCCTCGTACGTCAGGGAGACGACGGACCGCTCGTGATCGTTGTCACGAACGTCACCGGTGAAGACAACAGATGCCCCGGCTGCAGGGTCCGATACGGCGCGACGCAACTCCTCGACGTCGATCGCCTCGGTGCCGACGGCAACCATGCGGACTTCCGCCTCTCCCTGGGCCATTGGGCCATTATTGGCCTACCCTTCGGATCATGCGCGAGGTACTCCCAGAACTGCTCGCTGCCTACCGGGCGGGGGAACCGGTGGCCATGGCCACGGTCATCCGAACCTGGAAGTCTGCCCCTCGCCCAGCGGGAGCAGCCATGCTCGTCACCAGCGGCCACGAGGCGGTCGGATCGGTCAGCGGTGGCTGCGTCGAGGGGGCCCTCTTCGACGTGGGCCTTGAGATTCTGGACAACGGCGACCCGCAGTACCACAAATACGGCATCAGTGACGATGAGGCTTTCGGCGTCGGACTGACCTGCGGCGGGATCATCGAGGTCTTCGCCGAGCGCGTCGATACGGACACCTGGCCCGAGCTCGAGGGGGTTGCAGCGAGCGTCGAAGCCGAGGAGGCAGTCGCCATCGCAACAATCGTGGCAGCTCCCGACGACGTAGCCGAACGCATCGGCCGACATCTCGTTATTCGCCCTTCCGGCTGCGAAGGCAGCCTGGGAACCGAGCGGCTCGATGACACCGTTCGCGAAGACGCGTTGGGCATGTTGGCGGCGGGCACCACCGGCTTCCTGCACTACGGCGGTGAGGGAGAACGACTCGGCGAGGGTCTCGACGTGTTCGTGGCCAGTTACGCGCCTCCCGCGCAGATGTTCGTGTTCGGCGCCATTGACTTCTCCGCGTCCTTGGTTCGCGTCGGCAAGGTGCTCGGCTACCGAGTGACGGTGTGCGACGCACGGCCGATTTTCGCCACGGCGAAGCGATTCCCCGAAGCAGATGACGTGGTCGTCGATTGGCCCCACCGGTGGCTGGAAACCCAAGATGTCGACGAGCGCACCGTCATCGCCGTCCTGACCCACGATCCGAAGTTCGACGTTCCCGCCCTGAAGGTCGCGCTCGCCAGTCGCGCCGGATACGTCGGGGCAATGGGGTCGCGGAGAACACACGAAGATCGTCTCGAGCGCCTGCGCGAGGCAGGGGTGACGGACGAAGAACTCAAGCGCCTGCACTCCCCGATCGGGCTCGACCTCGGAGCCCGCACGCCCGAGGAGACCGCCATCTCCATCGCCGCCGAGATTGTGCAGGCTCGATGGGGCGGTAGCGGACGACATCTCACCGATACCAACGGCCCGATCCACCCGGGTGCTCCACGATGAGCGACATCCCTGCGCCATGCGCGGGTGTGGTGCTCGCTGCCGGGAGTGGGTCCCGATTTGGAGAACCCAAGGCCCCGCTCGAGGTAGACGGCGAGCGACTCGTCGATCGTTCCGTTCGCGTTCTGCGCGAAGGGGGATGTGATCCCGTCTTCGTGATCCTGGGAGCGTGGGAAGGAAGCGTCGACGATGCCCTCGTGATCGTGAATCACGGCTGGGAAGAAGGAATGGGCTCATCGCTGCGCATCGCACTGAAGTGGGTGAACGCAACCACCGAGGCCGACTACGCGCTCATCACGCTCGTGGACTTACCAGGCCTCACCTCCGAATCCGTTCAACGCGTTGCTGCGGCCGATAGCGGCATTGCCATGGCGACCTTCGACGGTGAGCGCGGTCATCCCGTGCGTATTCCACGGGAGCACTTCCGCGAACTGATCGACACCGTCAGCGGCGACGAAGGGGCTCGATCGTTCGTGAGCTCAAGGGACGACGTGGTCTTGGTAGAGATCGGCGACATCGCCTCGGGAAAAGACATCGACGTGCCGAGTGACGTTACTGGCTCCTAGCCGATAAAGGCTGTCTCTCTAGTTCACGTGGGTGTGCAGTGCGCCGATGTCTGCAACGGCGAAGATCGCACCGGCGATAACAAGAACTAGTCCTACCGAGCGCAATGCGAACTCATTGCGGGCGGGAGATTTCTGCCACATCATCACGAGCATCACGGCGAACATGACGGCGGCAGAAAGAAGTCCACCGCTGGTGTGGGCCATCACGGACATCATCGCCACCACCATGAACGGCCAGCAACCGGTCGCACACGCCAGACCCTGACGCAGCCCGGAGACCACCGGGGGTTGGCTAGTTGCCAGCGAGCGACAGGTGCGGAAGGAACTCAACACCACCGGTGCCTGCAAGTACGCCCCCACGGCGATCCACGACAAACCGAGGGTCAGGGAATTGGTAGGCCAGTAGGACACGACGATCCACGCGGGAAGCGCGAGGACAGCCCACACAACCACGTAGCCCGAACCAAAACTCATGGCTCTGGATGCTCGGCCCCCGGCAATGCGCCGCATCGGCCGAAGGATGGTGGGCACCATCATGGCCGCGCTCATCACCGACCAGCCGACAACAAATCCCGTGAAATCATGTCGCATTGGCCAGACAACCATGACCAGCCATCCAGCACAGACCACCGCAATAACGGGGGCGACGGCGACGATGTCAGCTCTTCCCCAACGGTTCGCCGAAATGGCAGCGGTGGAGGCTCGCACCAGCGCACTGTAGCCGGTCAACACGGGCCGCCGCGGCCGCTTTCTCAACGTTCGATGATGTCTCTCAATCCCTTCGCGCCCAGATACACATGCAAGACACTTACCTCTTCGTCGTAGGTGTTCATACCGTTGTAGTCGGTCTTGGTCGCTTGAATGAACGCCGTACCCGCGGGGTATTCCACGAGGGCTCCCTCACCGAAATCCACCGTATAGGTGCCGGCAAGCACATGCACGTAGACAGGGATTCGGTGTCTGCGCCAACCGGTGCTCTCACCCGGTCCAAGAACAACGGTTTCGCTACTGATGCGCGCCGGCTTCTTCTTCGGATACGTCACCCTCTGGTCGAGGACGGTGAGTTCCTGCTTCTCCAAGAAGGTTTGGCTTCCTTCTTCTACTTCCGCGGTCGACGGCGCGGTCGATTGCATGACGTCCTCACTCGCCGAGTCGTCGCCGCACCCGGCCACACTCACGAGTACTGCGGCTGAGAGAAGTACCGCGCCTACCCAACGGACATGCATCCCCGTACGGTAACGCCACGATGAATCGCCCACTGAAGGTTCCGGGATGGTTGCGACCGTCTCGCACAATCCCTGTCACACCGTGGCGCTCGGCCTCTCGCTGGCGCGCACGTCCGTCGACGCTCGGTGTCCTCATCCTGGGCCTATCGCTCTTCGGCACCGGAGAGGCGCTGCTCGTCGTCGCCGATCTAGGCAACGGTCCGTGGACGGTCTTCGCTCAAGGCTTGACCGTGCACACTCCGATGTCGATTGGGCTTGCAACATTCGTTTTGAGCGTCATCGTCTTGCTGTTGTGGATTCCCCTTCGGGAGAGGCCCGGGTTGGGAACGATTGCCAACGCCGTCATCATTGCCGGTGCGCTGCAAATCGGTGTGCAAGTCATCCCTTCTCCCAGCGCGCTTTGGCTTCGCTTGCTGTTCGTGATCGGGGGCATCGCCTTGATCGGTCTCGGCAGCGGCTTGTACTTGACAACCAATCTGGGCCCCGGCCCACGGGACGGATGGATGACCGGTCTGCACGTTCGATTCGGATGGCCGGTGGCGCGGGTTCGGACGGGGATTGAGGTTTCCGTGGTCGTCATCGGCTGGCTGCTCGGCGGCACCGTCGGGCTGGGCACGGTGCTCTTCGCCCTGTTCGTCGGACCGAGCGTGGGATGGGGACTACGCCTGATGGACCGGGGAGATTCCGCACCCGACGCCGGAGCTCCCGAGCTTGAGGCTTAACACTGTTCGAGGGTTAACGCGGTTCGAGGCCGAGCAGTCGCCGGGCCTCGAGGAAGCCAGCCTCCGGATTGGTGGGGTCGAGGTGAACGCACACCATTCCGATGGATCGCGCACCCTCGATGTTTACCGGCTGGTCGTCGATAAAGACGATGTCCGAAGGCTCCATGTCCATCCGCTTCACCATCAACAGGTAGGCCTCAGGGTCCGGCTTATACAAACCGTCTGTGCGCCCCTCCACCACCACATCGAATTCTTTCAGGATGCTCATCCGATCAATCCACTCTCGATCGTGGAATGAGGTGAGGTCGTTGGTGTGCATCCCGACTCGAATGCCGGCGGCTTTTGCGTCACGAATAAGTGTGCGCGCTCCTGGCCGAATAATTTCCTCTTCATCACTCGCATAGAACGGCGCCATCATCGACGCCATATCCGGGGACCGTCCGGTGACTTCAGCGAACTTCTGCGCCTGAATCGCCCAATACTCGCGCTCGTTGATGTCTCCGCTTTGAAAGGCCTGCCACTGCGGATCAGCCTCCGGTTCGAACGGACCCCTCCATGTGAACGTTCCCGCGGGGAGTCCGAGATTGCGCTCGCCGTTGCTGACCAACTCGAACGGCGTCAAGAGAACAGGGCCGCCGAAATCCCAGACAAGTCCGGAAATCAATCCGCACCTCGCTCGACACGGACAGTGGTTGTCCACTCACCCACAACGAAGGTGGCGTCAATCCATCCGCCCGCGCGCAGGTCGAGTGGTTTCGCCAACCCACCGGTCAAAATGACGTCGCCAGCGCGAAGATCGCGCGGGAGATCCAGGTGGTTGGCAAGCCACACAAGACTTTCCGGGAGGTCGAGTCCGGAGGCATTTCCCGATGCCGAACTACTGCTTCCATCGCTTGAGGTCATCGTGATGTCGACCGTGTCCGGCGAGCAACCCTCGGGCATTGCGTCACCGAGAACAGCAAACGCCGCCGACGAACCGTCTGCGGTGTTGTGAGCCCAGGTGAATTGGTAGTCCTGCCAGATCGAGTCGACTACCTCGAGACTCGCAACTGTTCGCTCCACGCGTCCCTGCGCGTCCAGGAAGACTGCCAGTTCGGGTTCGACTTTGGGTTGAAGGAGACCGGACACGACAGTTCCGGATGTGACCACCATCGATTCGGTCAATGGGCCGTGATTTGGCTCGCCGATTCCCATGGCTTCTCGCATGACCTGGGATGTGTAGCCGAGTTTGAAACCTACCGTCGGCGAGTCTGCCCGCAGTCGGTGATGAACTCGGTCTTGAACCAGGTACGCCTCATCTAGCCCGATGTCGATCGTGGATGCATCCAGCAAGCGTGCGCTTTCGCGGGCACTGACGATGGTGTCGGCGATTGACTGACGTCGAGACTCGTCGGACTCTTCTGGTGGTGTCAGTGCTCTTCCTCTTGAATCGTGACCATGTCGAAGCGCACGACTTCTCCGAACCAACCGCAGTCGCCACACCACGTCATGAAGTTTCGAGTGTCCCCAGCCCAGTACTCCGTCGTGATCCCGCCATCGGCTTCGAGATCTTCGCCGCACATGGGGCAGAACTTGGGACGGTCGAGCAGATGCCTCTCTGCATCGGCAGAGAACCACTCGCCCTGGTCAGGGAGCCGATGAGGATCCGGGGGCAAATCCGACATGATTCGCGATCGCGCGGACATGTCAGTCGCCTCGTCAGGAGCTGGCACTCGACTTCTCCCTATTGGCCCAGGCCCTGTTGTGAAGGTCGAGCAAGTCT
>Ga0255761_10003471_pt1 | contig 14252 bp, 9 predicted proteins | sample 071ome_29_FD_179961 | JGI IMG/M metagenome (GOLD analysis project Ga0255761, IMG submission 179961) | Coastal salt marsh microbial communities from the Groves Creek Marsh, Skidaway Island, Georgia - 071407BT metaG (version 2) | ecosystem: Environmental > Aquatic > Marine > Intertidal zone > Salt... | reverse complement strand
GGCGCACACGACTATGCAGTTTGAAGACGCGTTAGCGAAGAAGGCGAGAGAGATGATGGATAATATCGTTAGGACTGGGAGTAGTAATGGTAGTAGAGGAAGAGGAGGTGGGGGAGGAGGAGGAGGAGGTTCGTAAAATTTAGAAACCCGCACGGGGAGTTTTTGGTGAGTGCCTTCGCAAAAAAACTCTTCGTTTAAACGTTGTAAGCATAGTAAGTAAGATTTAGAATTAGTAATGCACGCACACACACAAACACACGTATGAGTCAAGAATCGAGAATAGTGAGTTCTCTTTATCAATGCTCAACAATGGCAGAGCAATAATCCCTGGCGGCGTCGACAGAGCGCTGGGGAAGAGCAACAGCTATGCCGTGATCGACGAACACGTCGAGCAGACGCGCGCACTTTTCTCTGAAGTGCCTATCCCCGAGGCGAATTATATTGCACGCCTCGTTGGCATCGATCTCTTCTTCGATCTCAGACTTCTTCTCCTCGTCCTCGGAGTTTTCCACTTCGTCCTCGTAATAATAATAGTCGTCGTCAAGTATTACGAGTTGATCCCTAAAGCACTGCCGAAGCCCCGTGTCAAAATCTTCGTCATCGAGCACGATGTAAAAAGTGTTGATGTAGTCGAAGTTTGTCAACGTGCTCGTACTCGATATCTTCATACACGCCATGTTTTCGAATTTCTTATATTTGCACCCTATTTCGCTAAAGTCGGTAAATTGTATCGCGCATAGCCGATTTGCGAAAATTTTTACCTCGATGCCTTCCGAAAGCATAGAAGAAGTAGTTTTTTTTATGGAAGCGTTTTCAGCGTAGGCTAAAAGATTTGACGCCGTATTCCCCAACACCAAGCCGTTCGAAAGTTTTGCATCGAATGGAAGTATACGGAGTAACGGACACTTTCGCTTGGCATCCGCGATGAATGATGCCGACGCGCAAAAATTCATGTGCGAATCAAAGGACGCACTACTTTTTAATTCAGAATCATTTATCATTTGCGTGCAAACGTCCTTATACGAGCCATAGAGCTTACTAGCTAAAGCAGAGAATATGCACTCGGCAGCCCAGCGAGCTGGTGTGACGTGCGCGAGTCGAATATTAATACTTATGGTGACTTGATTTTTTCGACCTGTTTCGCACGATTCGACTCGATGCCATTCGCCCGGTGAGACTCTGATCATCATTCCCGGCTTCAATCTTTCGCTTTTAATATCATCTTCGTGTGGCGATAAATCCTGTTTATTTGTTCGTCTAGAGTAGCCATACTTAAATGTATATCTGTGTAGTTTGCGGTTAAAGTTTCTCTTCCTTTCGTGGGCGTTTCTCGGAGACGTTAAATTCATACCCGATGAAAGTGGGTTCGCTTCTCCGCGCGACGTCTTCCATTCTTTCTCGCCGCTGAGCTGAATCGTGTAATTCAAGTTTTCGTCCCAGTGCCACTCTGCAAAATCATTTTCTTTACCATCTTTCTTTACATTTTTTGACGCGTAAATCCCTACCTCGATATCGTGCGTGTAGTACTCGACATTCTCATGTTGTACGAGTCGGTTCGATACCAGCATTTGTTTTATGGCTACAGCTCCAGGGGCAAAGCAAAAAGGTTCATTAATGGTAGTCCCATTTTCGTGCAACGCTTCAATCATATCGTCGATGTCTTCTTCGTCTAGTTCTACGTTGTTTGGATCCCTACACGTGCGCAATAGCGCTTTTAAGTCGCCGTTACAAAAACCAACTTCCAAACATGATTTAAGCGCTTTTGGAGAGAGAGTTTTGCAAGAGACGCGATCAGCTTGCGCTCCCACCCTCTCGCGAAAGAAAACCTCGAGTTCTTCGAGATAGCAAGGACGTTCATCCTTCTTCCGCTTCCTTTTTTTATGCACGGACATTTTCACTTGTATCAGTTATTTTGGTTGTTATTGTTCTGTTTTCGAAGTGCCGAGAAGGGTGTGAGTACGAGTTAAGTTAAGAAAACCAAAAAAGTACGCTCAATCCATACCATTACAAAGCAATTATTTAACTCTCATGCGCCTACGACGCTTTCTTACTCGGAGTATTCGAATGCAAAACAATCCAAAGAATGCACCGATGCCACCCATAATCCACGTTTCATCACGCATCGGTTGGTGTCTGCTTCGACGTAATGAGGAGGATAGCGTCGACGACGAAACAACTCCGGCGGGCTGATCGACGCTCAAACCCCTAATCTTCTCTTCGTCGTTTTGATTGTTCCGAAGATTCAATCGCGCAAATCTACTGCTACTGCCAACGTTATCACTATTACTATCATCGTTATTACTACTACTTATGCTATCAATCTTATCAGATATTTTATTGGAAAGCATAGACGACCAGGATATTGACGATACAGATGACTTTTTATACGTCGGCATCCAGGTTGGCGTGGTGTACGAGGATTTCCCGTCGTGAAAATTTAATGGAGAAGACGGAGAGCACTTCGTCGTTCCGATGTTTCCAGGTTTTCCTCCTAATGTAGCCGAAAATTCCTTAAACGCGACATCCGTTCGTCTCTCTGGAGCGTGTCCAATGCCAGTCATGGCGGTATGCAATTCAGCTCCCGTGGGGCATAGAGGTTCCGGACACGAATCCTTCTGTTTCTCCGTATCAGATGCATACTTTACAGCTGAGAGAAGGAAGTTAAAGCAGTTAGCAACCATGTGACTTGAGTCCAAACAATTCGAATCACTAAATACAAAAGCGCGACCACTGCCTACATCTGATAGAGCGCAGACTGCGTAGTCTGCTGCTACTCCACGCCGAGGCGGCGTCCGTTGCGTATGCGTCGTCTTCCGCTCTTCAGCTGCGTCTGCCGCTTTATCAACCATCGATGCAGAATGCACAAAAGCTCCTTTCGGAGCGCTCATGATGTTCGCACCGGAAGATATCCTTACATTATCTCTTCCTATTTGTGCAACACCTTCGATTATTCTGTCACCGAAACTGAACCCAAAGTCACCGAGTAGGTCATTCAGCGCCGGTACGTTCGCGCCGCCAGTGACGGGCGTCCACCACTCGTGCGTGTTATCATCAAAGAAACGCATCGTGTGCATGGTTTTCACGTTATACCATTCACCAAACACAATTAAACCTAAACCTAACGTTCGAACATCGTTTGATAACTTCTTGCGCTCTTCCTTTGAGTATTCCTCTTCTGCGTCAACAATCAGTAGGGCACCGTACAGAGAGGCATCAAAACACGTGAAAGGACCACTCAAAACCTCTAAGAAATATCCGTTATCGAGCAGAGAGTCATACATGCCGTGATAATTTGTATGTGGGTGGTCGCCGTGCCAATCCAACACGTCTGATTTGACGTCCAAATTATCCCGTGGCACGTATCCCGGTGGGTATCTGACGTTATGAAACTGGTCCCAGAGGATGCGTTTTTTCCTTGCTGGTGTCGGGATAATTTTGACTGTAATCGGTACGACAACAGTCGAAGAGCGGATTTCTGTCTCAAATACACCATCGCGCCCCATTGCGGGAGGGGATACAACCGTGAACGAAATTGTCCCCGATGCTTTGCCTTGCGACTGCTTGCCGCTTTCCTTCACTCTCACGTAGACTGCCAAATAGCCGCTCCATGGCCAAAGCGTCTCTGAAAATGCAAACCGAACGTCCAAATGTTGTCCCAGATCGTGCAAAGATGGAGTGAACTTAGGTTCAGCATCTAAAGATCCGCGAACACCCATACCATTTACGATGGTTGCGTTAAATATGAGTGGCATCATGGAATGATAGATTGGTTGTCTGCAGTGCGGCCAAGCATACTTACATTCCGTGAGATCAATGTTGCCCGGAATCAAAGAGGCACGCGGGACGTATTCTCTTAATATTTTGGCGGAGTGTTCCAAGTTTAATAATCCGGCACCTTGTTCGTACATGGGAATCTCCGGAAGCCGGACTGCACCTTCAACTAAAGCTTGCTTCATCGACGCCGGGTTCAATTTCAGCCATCTTTCTCGTTCTGGAATGACAGAAGCTAATAAAGTTACAGCTCCGGCGACGACAGGTGATGCAACCGACGTACCTGACAGTGATCGACAACCACCGGATATTCTACTACCGAATACGTCTTGTCCAAAGGCGACAATATCTGGCTTAACTCGTCCGTAGCCTTCCGGCAAATCCCACGTTGACATACCTCTCGATGAAAACGGTGCTATACGTCTTTCATAGTTTACACCACCTACTCCGATTACGTCCATCATATCCGCAGGATTATTAAGAGTTCCATACAAAGGACCGTCGTTCCCTATCGCAGAAACCATGATGATACCATTTGCGGTGATTTCGTTTACTTTCTCGACGAATGGTAAATCCAAGTAATCTGGTCCACCAATGGATAAGTTAATGACGTGCATTTCAGTTGCGATGGCGTAATTGAAGGCGTCAAGAAACCACGAAGTGTAGGATACTTGGTCATTCGTAAACACTCGAAACGTGTGAATGTCAGCTTCGGGGGCAAAACCGGAACACTGTGGAAATGTCGAAGCAATCACCCCTGCAACAAATGTGCCGTGCCCCAGTCCATCCGCTAGAGTATTTTCGTGAGTCCAATTTGATCGATCTTTCACCCGTCCCTTGAAATGCGAGTGTGCAGAGTCTACACCCGTATCGAAGATGCCTACCTTGACACGCTGTCCCTTGAATCCTTGTCTCCACAACGATTCCGCGTTGAAAGCGCTTGAAATCGGTTGACCTCTGCCATTTCGAGAGTGTAGCCGATTTCTCAATCGTCGTCCTTTTCTTCTCGTCGTGCTGCTATGGGTACTATCTTCTACAACGCCATTGTCGTTGGTTTCTTCATCGTTATCGCTACTTCTACCGCTATTTGTACCTTCAGTTGACTTTGGGAAACGCGTCAAACGAGCGTCGACAAAGAAATCCTTGACGCCAAGTGTACGCGCGAACGGTTCGGCTAGTGAAGCTCTAAGCGCCGCTTCGTTTCTGGAAGCGACGAGTGCAAAATCTGTGGGGAAAGATTCAGCTTTATTCTTTCGATCTAGTATTGTATGCTCAACTGACTCAGCGTTTCTCGAGCGCGTATCATCGACAATGTCATCCGCATCGCTAACTGTGGATCCACTTTTTCGTAGTATTCTTTCGAGCGTTTTCTTGTGTTCTTTTTGCAACTTATACGACGTAAAACGAACGATGTAGTTCTTAGTAGACGACTTCGCGCCGGAAAGAACTGAGTCATCGCTTGTTTCGGCACCTATTGATGAAACCCGAATGTCATCCACGCACGCTGCTTCAGATTGAGCGCACGTTCCAATCTCCAGGCTTTTGCTCAGCGACGTTCTTCTCGCCGAACAAACGTTTGAGCTTGATTCATCATCACCGTCACCTTCGCCAGCGAGAAATCTTGGAAAGTCACTTCCTCGCGCAGCAAAGACGGAAAATGCATGCGCTGATACCGCAATCGCAATCAAAACATTCACCAGAAATGCTCTCCTTAGTGCAATTGCAGTTCTATGCATAGTATTCCTCTTCAAGTAAAAATGGGTTACGTGTGAAAGTCTGAATGAGGAAGATGATGAGGAAAAGAGGAAAATATACGGAGGACAAACTCTTATACAAAACAAGCTATATCACCTTGCGCGCACTCTTACTTTTTCGCGCTCGTATTGTTGCTGTTGAAGCAATTTTGAAGCTGCATCTTTATTCCTCCACGTTTGTCGTCCTGCGGCACGTTCGCACTTTACCACTTTCCGCTCGTACATTCGCTTGGTTTCACTGAGTGCGCAATACTCGTCCTTTGTTTGTCGATCTAAAATAGATGCTCGGTCGCGTCTGGCTTTTTCGCGCGACGAGAATTCCTCAAGGACGCGTCGCAAACGGTCTTCGTGTATTGAGTTTTCAACCTGTAATCGGCGAAGGATACTTTCGCTTTCTTCTAAATCGATCTCCAATTTTTCGCGCTCGTTTTCTACAGAAGCGCGTTCGCTTTCTCGAACATCGTCGATTTCTTTTTCGCGAGTTGCGAGAAGCGCAATCGCCTTTTCAATTTCAGCTGCTTCTTTCTGTGCAATTTCTTCGTATATTCTCCCAAGAGATGAGGCGTTTTGTCTCAGCATTTTGTTTAAACACTCGACTCTCAAAAACTGTTCGAATGCCTTTTTCGTATCGGTGGTTTCTTTCTCTAAACCGTGCACCTGCTGCTCTGTTTTCCGTCGAATATCTTCAATCGCGCTTTTGTGATGCGCTACGACTTCGGCATAATTTGCGTCTGCTAAGCGTAAGATGTGCGATAGCCGTTTGTTAATTTCGATTTTGTTTGCAACGCATTCTTTCATTTGCGTTCTTTTCTTTATCCTCGCTTCTGCACTCTCACTCTCGCTTTCGCTTTCGCTTTCGCTTTCGCTTTCGTCGTCCATTTTTGTCGAAGCGGCGTTGGTATTTTTCTCGGCGCGCGGTTTTGAGTCTTTGCTCGTCGCACTATCGTCACCGCATCTTCCCATTTCTTTACCCGCGTCGTCGAGAATTTCAAAGTACCAACTCATCTTTGCGTCTTCTGCGATATCTGTGCGCACTTCATGTCGCATCCTCGCGTGCGTTTCTGCTCGTTCTGCTTCGTTTTTAATGTTTTCGGTCAAAACTTTTCGTTTTTCTTCCTCTTCTAATTTTGCCTTTTCGAAGCTCTTTTCCAAAAGCTTTTCCATCTTTCTCCGCGCTCTTTCGAGTACGCATTCAGCGCTCTCAAATGGCTCGTCACCGCTCTCCTCGCGAGCAACTCGTTTTTCGTCGTCGTCTTCGTCTCTGTCGTCGTCGTCTCTGTCGTCTGTGGTGTCGGGCGAGAACGAGGAATACAAAAGTTTTAAGCTAAAAATAAAAAGCACCAGGAAAGAAAGAAAGAAAGAAAGAAAGCAACGCGCGAACGTACCGTTATTTCCCTCTTCCTCGCGCTCGCCGCGCAAAGAAATCGATTTCTTCGACGAAACCGCAGTTTTCCTCTCGCGCGCTCGTCTCGCGCGTTCTCTTCTCGCCCGAATCCTCGATGCGCGCGCGACGGATGCAGCGGCGTCCATATTTTCTTCCGTTTTTCGATCGAGTATTTTCTTCTTTTGAAGTACGACTCGTAAAGTGGCGACACAAAACAAAACAAAAACAACACACTTACACGAAAAAGCACTCTTCGCTCCCTGTGTCCGTCGTCGTCGTCGCCGTCGTCGTCGTCGTCGTCCTTGTTCTTGTTCTTATCGCCACATCGCGAGCGCGCGCGCGCGCTGAGAGAGAGAGAGAGAGAGAGAGAGGACACCTCCATGTCGATTAACTTTTCGAAACTTCTCGCCGTCGAGATTGAGAAGAAAAAGAAAACGAAGCAAAAAGCTTCGACGACGACGAGGACGGACGACGAGGGAGAAGAATGCGACGCGAACGCCAGAAAAGCGGACCAACTCATGAGTGACGACGTGTTCTTCGCGCAGTTTTTTACCCGGAAACCGATCGAGGATTGGGATAAATACAGAGTGAGAGACAAACGCGGCGAATGTATTCCTGGTTTGTTTTACGTGCCAGAATTCATACACGAAGAGGAAGAGAGAAGGATAAAACGAGCGATACGGACGCAGAACGAAGGAAACTGGGTGTCGAATGGGAAAAGAAGAATATGCAATATCAACGCGGCGTCAAACGACGAGAACACGCCGCTATGGATCAACGCGTTGAAAAAAACTCTGCGAGAAACCACGGCAATGGATGGTCAAAACGAGGCAAATCACGTGCTCATAAACGAATACAACGCGCCCGCCGGCATCGATCCGCACTTTGACGGTATCGTATACAACCCACACGTCGTCATCCTTACGACGACGGGGAGAGCTTTGATGGATTTTTGGCCAAAGGAAGAGGAGAAATCAGCTCGCGAAGAAAAACAGCAGGAACCGATCGCGCAAGTACTTTTACAACCGCGCTCTCTTTTGATTTACAGAGATGAATACAACGACGAGAACGGAGCCTATTTTCTACGCCACGGTATAAGACACGTCACGGCGGACGACGCTTCGAACGCGCACCCGCCGTCTGTGGCTACAATAGTAGAAAAAGGAGAAGAGAACATTGCAAATTTGTCGAGAAGCGCGTTGCGACATTCCGTTGTCTTTGTGAAGAAGAATACTTAGCTTATTAGTTTAAAATACACCCACGATAGAACCTTGTAAAAACATGCGATAGTAGGTAGCGCTCGCGAAAGAAGAGGAGAAATACGTATAAGAAACGAAAGGTGAGAATTTATGTGGTTTATGTTAGTACACGATTTTTTATCAAAAAGTTCTTCTCGATCACGGAGGACTCCAGGCCGCGTATTTTTTCCAATCCTTGATCCCCTTCTTGTTGAAGAAGTGTCCTTTTGGGTAGTATCGAGGTTCGTTTGATGCCACGGCGCCGAACTGTTTCGTTCGTTTCAAGTGAATAGCCGGTATCTCGTACTTGATTTCCTGCGTCAAATCTGGTTCGTCGGAGATGTAATGCAACCACTGATGCCACTCTCTCGGCACATTCGCTGGATTGTAATCGCTCAAATCTTTGTATTTCACCCATCTCGATCGTCCCTGTTGATATTTCGTATTCTCGTAATATTCGTTCCCGTGCTGATCGGTCCCGACTAGTCTACCTTTCCTCGAATTTAACTGCCACACGGAACCGTCTAAAATAGAGGTCCTGTTTAGTTTTTTTTTCGTTGCGAAGAAATGAACAAAGAAAGAGAGTATGATGTGTAAAGTAGAAAAAGCGCGCAAGCGTTAGTAACGTTGATGCCCTATCGATCGCGAACGTAAAAAAAAGTAGACGTTTTAAGTTTAAGAAGAACAAACGCGCGCGCGACCGACCCTTTTTTTTCGTCTTTCCCTCTCTCTCTCTCTCTCTCTCTCTCTCTTTCTTCCAGAAAACACATCGAAGAAAACGATTCAAAGAAAACGCAAATGAAATAATAACACGCACAAAGTCGAATAACCGCTGCTGCTGGCTTGACGCGACGAGTAGAAAAGCGCAGCTTCGCCGGCGCTCGTTGGCGTCGCGTGCGTCGTTCTCGCTCTTCTCGCCAGTCGTAAAGTAGAAGCGAGCATGACGGAGACACAAACGACGAGTGTTTCTCTTTTTTTTTTCTTTCTTTGTTTTGTGAGTTGTGGTGTACTTATTTCATGCGGAAAACCTTTTATAATTAAGGGAGAGAGAGGTGGAGAAAGAGCCACTTCTCACTCGTCAGTTCTCTACGTACACAAAAGAAGCGCAGAGACCGACTTGCGACTAATCCCATCGCGAACGACACTCGAAAGAAAGAAAGAAGGATCTCTTGTCTTTGCGAACCACGCGCGGAGAGACCGGTAACAAAAAAAGCGAACGATGATGCTTCAGAAATCAAAATCTTCTTCGAGAAGATTTCTTCTCGTTCTTCTCGCCTTGTGCCTTTCGTTCGTCTTGATCCAATCGACGACGAACGTGAACGGAGGATTCACACAAGTAGCAGCGCAAGAAGATGATGTTGGAGACGACGGTGATGGAGGAGAAATTAGCAACGACGACGAGGCGGCGGAAGAGGAAGGAGAAATAGATACGAAATCAACCGTAGAGGAGGAAAATTTGAACGATCCGGGTTCGTTCGGTGAACTTCCCGCGTATACCGAGAACGACTCGTTCGGAAGACGCACGGGGAGTCGATGGACCGGTGCTGGAGCGGCCATGTTGTGGGACGTCGGAGAAACCTTCGAGAAGGCGTGGGATGCCGGATATAAGAAGATTTCCACGCACGCGGCGCCTAGATTGTCCGCCGCCCACGACTGGTCTCATAAATACATTCACGAGAACATCCGTGATTACGTCCCGAAGGAGTACTCGCCGTTTATTGCCGCCGTGATTACGTATTCGTTGCCGTTATTGCCGGTGTGCGTGGTGATTTTCATTTTGAATAGGTTGACGGCGATGTTGAGTTTGCAGAAAGTGCTGTTAGTTGTGAACGCATACAACGCGACGTATTGCTTCATCTTGTGGTTCATCAACGCACTCACCGGAAACGAACCAATGGCGAGTTTACAAGCGTCTAACGAAGCTGATTACATCATCTTGCAGTTTTTGAAGTGCGTGTCGTACGCGGTTTATTTGTTCTTGCAATTGTTTCACATCGCCATTTTGTCTGGAACGAAAGCAGAAACGATGAAAACGGTGGCTGTTGGCAACTTCTTCTTATCTGTTTGCATTGGTTTTCATTACTTCATCAAAGTTTGGTCTCCTGCAATGCACGGACACCCGCCGGCGACGAGCCAAATCACGTACATCTTGTACACGATGATGTTTGGGACCATGGCGTATTCGAGTTACTTGCGAGATCCTCAAGAAAGAGCGCAAGCTGCGTCGGTATCGACCATGTTTGGCGTAGATAAGCAGTTTTAAACGTTCCATCAGTCGTTTGATCGCGTGAACTTAAAAAGATTTTTATACAAATTTGAAATTAAACACTACTCGTATTCGTAATATGAACACGTCTCGTCTTCGTGCAATCAAGCTCTGTTTGCTCTGGGCTCCCGGGGGGGCGATTTTTTCATTTTTTTAGAAAAAGAGAAAAAGGGAAAAAGAGGAGGAGAAGCGATAAAGCGAGAAGAACGCGAACAACGATGGACGCGACGATCCGATCGACTATTCCTCAAGTGAATGATCTCGAGGAGTACTTAACGAGCGCTGGCTTTGCGAAAAAAGACGTGAAAAGTTGCGCTTTATTTTTGCAAATGATCGAAGAGCACAAACTGAGACGAAGCGCGTCTGCGTTCAGAGCAGGAGAGATTGTTTTAGAACACACGAACGAAAAGTTGCGCAAACGATCGTTTCTATCGAAAATTCTCTTCGGTTCCAGTCCTTCGACGGTAAACAAGCACTTGACTTTGTTGGAGCAAACGTTCATTGCTTCGTTGGACACTTCGAGCACGAACTTGAAACGAGCTCTCGAGCTATTCAACGAGTTGAAAGCGATAGTTGAAGATACGTTGGGGCAAAAGAATTCGCAGCGATTAAAACGCTTAGAGGGAATGTTGTTAGAGGCATCGGGAGAATTCGACAAAGCGATGGAACATTACGATGCAATCTTGGAAGATCAACCGACGGAGCAAAGAGTGATGAAGAGAAGAATAGCAGTTTTTGAGTCTCAAAACGAAACGAAAAAGTGTTTAGAGGCGTTGAACAAATATCTGGACGTGTTCATGGACGATGTTGAAGCGTGGGAACACGCTGGAAAGATTTACGCGAAGCTCTTCATGCACGAACAAGCTATATTTTGCTTCGAAGAGTGCATATGCTCCGCGCCGAGTAATTACCATCATCACAGACGTGTCGCGGAGCAATTGTACGCTTTGGGTGGTTTTGATAATTTACGACGAGCGAGCATGTATTATGCCGCGGCTATTGATATGTCCACTGGGGCGGACGTGAGGTCGTTATATGGGTGCATATTGACTCGAAATAAGTTGGTGAAGAATCACGCTGGGAGTAGTAACAATAATAATAGCAGCAATAGTAACGGTAAGAATAGCATAGAAGCGGTGGAGAATTTGGCTGCCGCGGCAGCTGAACGACTGGAGCAAATGTATGCCATCAAACAAGAGGAGCTTTTAGGTATAGTTAGACAAACAGTGAAAGAAGCGAAGAAATAAACGAGTTTTGCTCAAATAGTTTCGCGATTTGTATGCTTTCTGCTGATTAAAACTTTTCTTTCTTCACCTCTTCTCTCTTCTTCTTTTCTTAATCTTCCCTCGAATTCTTGTCAATAATGCATGTTATATCTTTTTTACGTGTTTCTCTCGAGCGGCTGTAACGCGGGCGTCAAGTAATTGCCCGAGTTCTTCGACGCGACTTGCGTGACTAGCTCGTAGTCGCCCTCGGAGCCTTTATCGTACGCAACGTCAAACGTTCGGTTTCTCGCCTCGGAATCGTGAAGCGATTTCACGCACACGTCCGCAACATCCGCGCACGAAATAGTTTGCGTCAATCGTTCGCCTTGGTCAAAGACCAACGCCTTACCTCCACTCGGCTCTTCGCTCAATACCGCCGGTCTCACGATGGCGTATTGTAAGCCCGATCTTCTCAACGCGCACTCGCCGTCTTTCTTGTGCTTCACAACGCGTTGCTTCTCCTCCCCTGGTTCCATGCCGGCGCCAAAGCACGATAAGAGAACGATATCCGCCTCCTCTCCTCTCGGGTTCGCTTTGAGGTACTCCAAAACTAAGGAAAACTGGTTGGTCGCACCGGCCAAATCATCTTCCAACGTCTGGCTCGTTTTGGCGTTCACTTTCGCCCGGAACTGAATGCCGATTTTCGCAATCTTGGAAACGTCGAGCTGCGGAACGTCCGCAGAGGACTTCATCGTGTCGTCCACATCTTCCGACACGAATCTAGACCAAGGAATGGATTGCGTTTTCCATCCCAACTTTGTGCGCATGGATGCGCGAAACAAGTTGCCATCCGTATCGATGACGCAAAGCGAATACTTCTTCGCATCGCACTTGTATCGAATGGTCAAACCCTCGCAGGATGACAAGTCGATCGCCTTATTCGAGCTCTCCGCGTGAAGAATTTTCACATCCGGCGAAATGAGCGTCGCGACTCCGGTTCTTGGCGTCACGAACCCGGACCAACTGGCAAACTTCCAGTTTTCCGCGGACGGTTCAAATTTTACTTTTTGCACCGTTCTTCGCGTCGCTTCCGATTTGGCCGCAGACGTGGACGATTCGCTGCTGCTGGCAGTTCTCCAACCGCTCGTGGCAGATTCATTCGCGCTTTGGCTGAACTCAGTCGACCACTGTCTCTCACCTTCGTAATTTTGTGCCCATTTGAAATCCGTCAACATCTTCTTGGACTTGACGGATTGACCCGCGCGTCTCGCCGCCAACGTGTGAAAGTAATCCTGCATCGCAGCGCATGCATTTTGAACGCCTAGAACCTCGACGTTGTACAAGTCAGACGTCAACGTCGACGAAGCTCTCGCGCAATACATGATCTTCGCGCAACCTTTCACCGCCTCTCTCATGGTGTTTAAATCCGACACGTCGCCGACAAACACCTCGACGTTTGGGGGCAAGAATTCCTTATCCGACTCTCTTCGAATCAACGCGCGAACGCCGTACCCTCTCAGCAAGAGCTTTCTCACGATAACTTTTCCAACTCTCCCAGTCGCGCCGGTGACTAAAACGGTCGTGAATTTCGCCTGTGGATTCGCATCGATCATATCCGTGGTATCGCCCGATAACAAGTCCATGTCGTAGATGCTCGTGTCGTACCCGGCGTTGCCTGGGATGTTTCCGGTAGATTTCTGCAAGCGAGTCAACGAAGTGATTTGATTGAAGAAGCCATCGAACATTTCTCTGGATTTGCGACCAATCGCGATCGGGTTGATGTCATCCGCGGAGATGTCTTTTATTTCTTTCTTTTTATTTGTTTTCTTCTTTCTCAGCTTAGCTGGCACTTCCGACGTCACCTTTGATGCGCCTTCCCCGCTTTCTTTGCTGTTGTTGTTGTTGTTGTCGTCGTCGGAGGAGGAGGAAGCGGACGCGCGAACGACGACAACAGAAGAGGAGACTTTTCTGTTGTTGTTGTTGTTGTTGTTGTTGTTGTTATTTTTTCCGAACGGCGCCGTGGACGAACCGAGAGGTGACCCCCCGAGAAACGCGTGGTGGTGGTGTTTGTGGACTAATCTTCCGGAATTTTGGGAGGTGGACGAGGAAGGAAGATTGCTCGTCGCACCGAATAACGTCGACGTTGCTGCGACCACCATTGCGAATCTATCCGTTATTTGTCTGTCTGTCTGTCTGTCTGTCTGCGAGTGCGAGCAGAGCGCGTGGGACGTGCAATAACTGTGACGACGACGACGACGCGAGAAAGAAGAAGATAAAAAAGACACGCTCTTCTCGGTCGTCTCTCTCGGTCGTCTCCTTCCAGCTGGCAAAAAACAAAAAAAAGCCCCGAACGCGCTAATACATACGTTCTTCTCGTTCGTTTCCAACCGCACCTCTTTCTGCTTTTCGACCTCTCTTCCTTTTTTTTTGCTTTTTTGCTTTTGTGCTCTTTTCGTTCACGTCGTCGTTTCCACCCACTTCTCTCTCCATACTTTTATTCGTTAACTACTCTCTTCGTGTTCTTGCGTTCTTGCGTTTCGTGTGCGTTTTAGAATAATCAGTCAGACGGAGAAAAGACTCACCGAAAGACGCGATCGATGAGAACGCGAGTGCAAGATTTTACGATCGCGAGCG
>Ga0255761_10003463_pt1 | contig 14271 bp, 21 predicted proteins | sample 071ome_29_FD_179961 | JGI IMG/M metagenome (GOLD analysis project Ga0255761, IMG submission 179961) | Coastal salt marsh microbial communities from the Groves Creek Marsh, Skidaway Island, Georgia - 071407BT metaG (version 2) | ecosystem: Environmental > Aquatic > Marine > Intertidal zone >... | reverse complement strand
GTCAACGTTGGTAATTTGTTCTCTGCCATTGAACAAAACCATTGTAAGTGTTCTATTAAACACACGCTCTACACTTTGCGTTTTTACCATTGGTCTGGGACTTTTGGTAACAGCAGGTACCTTTTCCTGCAAATAATCTTTGGCATCGGACCGCATTTCTTCAACGTCAACACCGTATTCAATCAATATGCTTACAAATTCTTCGCTTTTGAGCATTGCTAAAAACACATGCTCGGTAAGCATGTATTGATGCTTGTATTCTCTAGCAATATCTTCGGCAGCTCTTATAAGTTTGTCTACATTCTTTTTGCTCATTTATTGATCCATTATAGTCCTTATAGTATTTAACTGTTCTGTGGTTAGGTTTTGCGGTATTTTGATTAGCACTTCTACAAGCAAACGTCCATAACTGTCATTGGTTCTGTGTTTTGGTATGCCATGTCCTGGTATGTTTAGCACTGTTCCATGTTGTGTTCCGGCCGGCACAGTCATTTGTACCATTTTACCATTCAGTGTTTGTATTCTCACACTGGTGCCTAGTATGGCTTCCCAAACACTGATTGTCACTGGCTTTTTAACATCAACACCATCTACAGTAAAATCTGCATGAGGTCTAGTTACAATTTTTACCAACAAGTCACCTGGTGGTAGATCATCAAAACTGTGGTCTCCTAGTCCTCTGTATTTTAAACTACCTGTGATGGTGCCCTTGGGTATTGTAACTTTTACAAATTTCCTTTTGCCATTTACATGTTTAATACTAACAGTTTTCGATACATCTGTCAACGTTTCTTCTAGGTCTATTTCAACTTCTATGCTTAAATTTTTATTTCTGCGTTGGTGAGCACTTCTTTGCCTAAAAGTAAATGTTGAATTTAAATCATTGAACACATCTTCAGTTTTGATGTGTATGCGTGTGGTTCTATTGTTGTATTCTGCTCGCTTGGGAGGATCCTTAAGAACCTCATAAGCCTCTGCTACTTGTTTGAACTTTTCAGCATCTCCGCCTTGATCAGGATGATGCTTTATTGCAAGTTTTCTATATGCTGTTTTAATTTCTTGCGGGGTTGCAGTAGGGCTTACCCCCAGTACATCATAGTAGTTCATATGTATAATTATACATTATGTGTACTGGGGTGTAAACTTATTTCTTTTTATCAGAGTATGCGTTTGCACCAAAGTATGCTGCTACTAAACCAGCAATGGCAACAAAATAAGTTGGAGCAATATCTCCAATTATGGTTGCTGCTTTATCAAATCCAAACAAACTGCATGCCAATATTGTAAATGGATACAACAACATGCCGCCTAGTGCAAACCAAGTCATTGTACGCATTGCATCTCGGCGTGCATCTGCATCTTCAAGTTCTTTGCGCTTGAACTCCATATACATCTGATGTTCTTCGTCGCTGACCTTTCCGTCACCGTTTGTATCTGCAGGATGATATCCTCCTGCGGCTTTGATCTCCTCCTCAGCCATTTTTTTCTCCTCGATTAAATTTTATTTACTTTGTTACATCTTCACTGAGATAAGCAAAGTCTGGTACACCATACATTGCTGCATAAACTGCAAATGCAACAATAGCAACACCAATAACAATTTTAACTGATTTTTTCATCTCATAAACTCCTTCTGTTTACTTTGTTACGACTACTGGTTTTTCCTTAGACGCTTCTAGAAGAAGCAATGCTGCAGCTTTTTTAGCTGCTTCGGCTTCTGCTGCTTTTTGTTTTGCTGCTTCTTTTTCAGCAATTACTTTAGCATTTAGTGCTTTAATTTCTTCTGCTTCTGTGCTTGAACCAAAAAGTCCAAGACGTGCTAGTACTGCTTGTGGCAATAAACCATTTGCTGCACATGCTCTTGCATCTTCCATTGTACCCATTGCATATACTTGTCCACCACTGTGGAACTGTCCTTTATCGTCGTAACTGCAATCGCTGATTATCTTTGCATAGCCAATACTGCATGTCGAAACAACTGCTGCGGCTGCAAAACCAATTATTGCTTTCTTTTTCATTTTTTTCTCCTCAATTTTTTAACTTATTGGCCCCATTGGTATTGGTTGAACAGGCATTGTGGTATACACTGGTTGGGGTTGCTTTTGCATAGGATCATATGCTGAACTTGCTTGACTAGGTGGATTGGTTTTTAAACTATTGGTTTGATTTGTTGCGTCTCCCTGCCCACGCAGTGCGCTTTTAATATCATTGTTATCCATTACGCTATCCATTAGGATACTAAAGCCTGCTGGATTTTTACCACTTGCAGCGCCACCATAGTTACTTGCTTTCCAACTTACAGCACCTTCGCCTCTGGGAAACCAAACATCAATCTGTGATGTTGTGTCAAATCTGTTCCAATGTAGCACCATATTGTCACCAACATAAACTTCTACTTCGTTGTCACATGCAACAGCAATAGTGTAGTAACCTTCTAACGGAATGTTAAACTTAACACTGCCTTCCCAGGTAGCACGATTGTCTGTAGGCCACAAACTGTTGTTGTTCATGAAGTTACAATAATTGCCATTAGTTACACGATGAACTGGTGTGTGCTGTCCATTGTTTGTTTGGAAATTATGCTGCTCAATCATTCCTCTGTTTAGCACTGTGAGCTTTGCACTGTTGTGGCTAAATGTTCCGCTAACACCACTTGGGTTTGTTAATCCCGAATGCTTAGGTGCAATACCATTACAAACCAGTGTGGTAACAACAGGAATAACAATACTTGCAATAGCAGCACCAACTGTTTCTGGTGTACTCCACAGCATCCAGTAAACACTCATGCTATTAGCAATGCTAGTAGTAATCACACTGTTTAACAAGTCCTTGCTTACTTGTCCTTTAATGCCAGGAATGTTATAAATTACAGGAGTAATAAAGTAAGCAATACTAGCGGCTGCACCATAGAAAACAATACTAGCACCAGTGCTAGGCAAACTTGCTGCTGCTGCCTTTGCTGACAATGCAAAACCGTTGATGCTAAAAATACTTGCTTGGTTTGGATCTTCAGGTCCCTTATATGTAAATGCAAGAACAACGCCTGTGCTTAGTGCGCTACCCAGTGCAAGGCTACATGCATTTGCACTAACCCATTCATATGCTTCAGTGCCATACTTTACGACTGCTTCAGCACCTTCTTCTAGGTAGTGTTCAGTTGTCTTAAGTCCGTCCTGATATTCTTTTGGTAAGTTATTCCAACCTTCTTGTAGTAGATTGCTGCTTAGATCAGTAACATTGTGTTTTACAGTAGCAACAGTTGCTGATGGATTCGCTGCTAAACTATAGCTATAGTTGTAAGCATCTGTAAGTGCTTTAGTTGTGTCTGTGTATGCATCACTTGCATAATGTGCTGTTGGTTCAACGATGTTATCATCAACCCATCCAGTAGCACTGTTTACAGCGTCTTTGGTATCATTGTATGCTTTTTCAATATCGTGTCCCCACGTTGATGGATTGTACCAGCTCATTGAAATCTCCTATAGACTGCAACTATTTAGTCAGAAAAATAGGCAGCGGTAAGACTGCCTATTAGTTTTATCAAAGTCCGTTAGGAACAATTACATAGTGTATACACAATACAATAGCAAGTGATGCACTAAGTCCTATCATCATCTTACCAAAGTCTCTGCCCACTAGTGGGAACACACTTTTTGTTTTCTTCTTGTTTGTGAAACTTGCAATAGCAAACTCACGTCCTGCAAGTAAGCCTACAAATACCCAAGTTGTTGACATTGGAATATCATTTAGTTCTTTAAAGAAGTAAAGTGTCAACCAATAGAACAAGTCAATAATTGTTGCTGAACGAATGTATCTTGTGTTGTGTTTTTCTAACACAATCTTTTGGATCTTACCTCCACCTTCACGGAACATAAATCCTAGTCCACCAACAAAGACTACGCTAATCATAATCATTAGGCTTACATCAAGCTCTCTTGGTAGGAACACTGCAATGTTTGCCATGTCATGGCTTAACCAAGTCCACCATAGGAAACCTGTTGTTGCCCATTGTGCTACACGCCAATATGCTTTGTGTTCTTCTTTGACAGGCTTTGTTTCGTCAAGAATGCGGCTTACCACATACCACACTCCATAAGCAAATGTAGCTGCTACCACATAACCCATCATTGACTTTATCAACATCTTTTCTAGCACAAATGTACTTGCAAATGCTGACAACACTAGGAACGATGTACTAACTGGTACACCAACTCGTGTTAGCAGTAGTAACACCAAAGGTGCCATTGCGTGATACCATTGTACCTCTACATGTGGTATTTTGTTTAATCGACCATATGAAATGTCGCCGCCATAAGCGTACCAACCGTACCATATCGCCCATAATAAAACCGCACTAGCTGCGGCCCACATTACTTTCCAATTGAATCTCTGGTTGTTTGATGCGATCCAGGTACCCAGAGTTTGTACTGAATCGTTTGCTATCACTGCATAGGCAGCGAACAAGAAGCCAACAAGGCTCCATAACGTGAGTGCTTCCATAATTTTCTCCTTTGTTTGACTGCTTTACCCAGTCGCTCACAAATGTAACTGTATGTTACATGGATAGTTAGCAAAATTCAAAAAGAAAATTATTACAGTTTTGTTACAATTATTTTTTCTTGGTTTGCTTAGGCTTTTCTAGTTTAGCAAGACGAGCTTCAATTTCATCAATCTTTGCTGTTATTCTAGGATACTTAAAACGCCATGCATTTGGATCATTTTGTAACCAAGTCCAACCCCAACGTATAGCCAGTTGCTCTAGTATTCTATCAAATTTAGCCACTGCCCATATTGCCATCTTTGTGTCTTTAAACCAAAACAAAAACGCAGCACCCAACAGTGAACCTGCTATTGCTGTGTAAATCCACAGCGTGTCAGCAAACATTTTACTGAGCATTTCCATCAGTCTTCTTCTCCTCTGTTGGTTGTTTCATTGAGTCTTCATAGTACACAATGATATCATTTTGTTGGTTTATGTATCTGCGTAAATCAGCAATGTTAAGTGCAAGATTTTCGTAGCTGTCTATGCTCAATGAGACCACTGCAAACTCTCCATGCTTTGCAGTAAAGTCCTTAACAAACTGATCTATGTTGTCTTTGTTGACCACAAATACTTGTACGTCAACTAGATCAATTGGTTTTGGTCTGGCTACTATCGGTACTGTTATCCGTTGAACCTGGGTTACTGTTTTGATCTCCGGCTCCGGTTTCTGCCAAAGGCTGCAACCACTCAGGATCAGGAGACTTGCTACCGGCACTGTTACCAGTTTCGCCCATGATTTCACGCCATAGTTTTGCTGTAGCGGCATTCATACGTCCTTCTAACTGTTTTGGATTAGCAAGTGCATCAGCATTCAAATCCAATTGTCTTAGTCTTTTGCGGAGATTGTCTCCGTATTGTTCTGCTGCCTGCAGTTTGCCTTGCAGTTCACTTGTAAGTTTTGCAGTTTGAACTGCTTGCTCCTGCAATGCATTAATACTAGCTTCGCTGGTTTCGAGAGCTGTTTCCAATTTGGCATTGTTCTCTGCCAGTGTCTGTATTCTTTGTTGGGTATCTGTGTAGTATTTCCAGGCACCAAATCCTACGCCGCCTAGCAATCCAACTACCAACAAAAATATATAGACTCTTGTCATACTAGTTTTCTCGTTTCCATAGTGTGTAAGCACCGTATGCAATTGCACCATATGCTACAATACTAGCAATTGGCTTGAAAATAAGGAACACAATTCCAGCACCAATAAGTACTGCACCATCTAGAGATGTGCGTTCGTTTAATCTATCCATAATAAAATTTTTAACAATGTTCATAACACTCTCCTTAATTAGTAGTACCACCTAACACCACAGCTTCACAGTCATCACAATTACACAAATCGCAAGATTTTATCTGATAAGATTTATCGTCATGGGTATAAACCTCCATCAAGGAAGGTGTTCCGCAATGTTGTGGATTGCCACAATTTCTACATGTGTTTGTTTGGTAGTTCATTTGATTATGTCCAAGATTTGTTAATGGTTGGTCCGCTAACTGTTAGATAATAGTGTCCTGTACTTTTATGAACACCATATTTAATGGTGTGTCCTTTTGGTACACCTGGCAAAATACGAGTGCGAATGTATCCATCTGCATCATCATGCCAGTGTGTTATCTTTGCTTTACTGCCGTCTCCCCACCATGTGTCTATGGTAGATGTATCTTGTGCTGTGATTGGGTTTACAGCGTCTCCCGCAAATGCCATTATTGTCTCTCCTTGGCTTTGTGTGTTTTAGCAACTTGCTTGAAAGGTACTCTTGCAGTAATCATCATGCTTTCTAGAACATCACTGGCTGCTTTGTTATCTCTGTATTTTTTTGGACTCAATGGTATACTTCTTGCGATGTTTTGTTCACTGAGTTCTACACTGTCTTCGTTGACAGAGTTTTTATAGTACACCATAGTGTAATCACTTGGTTGTAGTCCTGTGATATTACTCATGTCTTCTACCATGCTTATGAACACACTAGGGAAACTGGTTCTACGTTCTGCTTCTACAAATACCACATAGTTACCTTCACTGATTTCACCCGGAGATGTTTCAGCATCCAGTATCCAGTCGTAACCTTTTTCCATAAAGTTTTCTAAATCTTGTGCTGCAGTTTTACCATTCACTTTAAAACTGGCAACTATTACGTTATCACTTTCGCCCATTTTAGGCACATATTCATCAAAGTGTACCACAGGTGCGACACGATCTTCTAGATCCATGTGTGACAAACCTTCATCAAGTTGTTTGTTCATCTTCTTCACCTTCTGGGACATTGTTGTTTGATGTAACATCACTTAGGTTTTGTTCATATGCATCATCTAAATCAGTCATGTCAATTTCACGACCTTCTAGTTCCATATAACCTTCGTTGACATCTTGGATAAGTTCTTTTGGCATGCGAATTTCCAATACCCAAACAGCATCCTCACGCAATTTTGGTTTGCGTGTGCCTGGACGGAAGTCGTCATAATCTTCAACTTTGACCGGAGAGGCTAGTTTTTCACGTTCGTACATGACTCTAGCATTATACCCTAGCAGTCTTTTTGCACCATCAGGATCTGGCATCAACTTATGTGGCCACATAAACTTGGCTGTGACCCAGTGGCGATCTACAATAGGACCTTCCACAAGTTCGCCTCGTTTCCAGTTTTCAAATGCATAGATATCAAGTTGATCTAGTACACGTTCAAAGTCAAGCAGCGTTTCAAGGCTACTTTCGCTCATATAAATTTTCTTTGTATTTTTTACAATGTCTACAATATCCATGGATTACACCCTTATAGTGTATTTATGTCCAGTACAACATAACCAGCATTGGAATGATTATAAAGAACTGTGGCAAGAAATTAAGTATTATTGCTTTTTCATTCCAACGCCAGCCTACATATATCCAGCCACTTGCGCCTAGCATTTGTAGCATGCTGTTCCAGGGAGTTATTCCTGCAACGTGCAGGACCATAGCACAAAGTATGGTCACTGCACTTGCATATTTTACAAATGTAATATGGTTCATTGCACCAGTTCAGATTTATAAACACTTTTTAGATTGAGTGCCTGTGTGTTGAACTTAACTAGGTCACGCAGTGCTTGTTCTGTAACAAATGTCATCAACACATCTCTGTGATTGTCTCCATCTGTTCCAAGTTTCCAGTCATACACACCAACTTTCTTTTGAATAGCAGCAACTGCTTTTGGATCACGACTCATTGCAGTCAATGACTTGACAAGATGATCTCTATTAGGATTGTCTTTGCGTACCCACAGTGCTTTTTGCATACCATCACGGAAACTTTTTACAAGTTTATATGCGTTATACATTTCGCCACACTCTGTTGCTGGCACTTTATACATCATTTCAAACATTGTTTCAAATTGACGTCCTGGATAGTTTGGATCTGCAACATGATTTTTACTGGCAGTGTCTAGGATGCCATGATGAAACCAAACTTCTGCTCTTGGGTTAGGTTCAACATGTTTTTTGTATGCTGCTGGATTTTCACGAGTTGCATTTAATTCGCCACGTTTGAATGCCAGACGTCTTTCACTACCACTCATGCCGCTTACCCAAATAACATTTTCTTTGAAACATGAAACATATTGGTCCATTGACAGTCCTGGGCCACATAGCAACATGGTCATTGCAAATGCTTCTGGCACCATGCCTGATCCTGCTGCAAACCGTATTTTGTCCTTTGCAGAATGATCACGATGTATGCCTGCAATGATGTTAAGGTTCATTAGTCCAATGCTGGTATAATCACGATAGTTGTAGTCTACTTCTTCTTGTAAGAAACTTACACCATTACCACCATGTGATACCATCACAGTTTTATCATCATACTGCAAGTTGTTGTGGAATTCATTAAAGCCAGGAATGTCTCTTGCACCTGGTATGGTTTTGATAACGATCTTTTCACCCAAGAATGGTTCTAGTTCTTTTGCCACAATTTCTGCCCAAACAGTTGTGCCACCGCCCGGCTTTTGTGGAACAACAAATGTGTAATCTGCACTTGCTGTAGTTGAAATGCCCAGCACCAGTGCTAGACTCATTAATAATTTACGCATAATCTAATCTCCTCTTTGATGTTATACCCCATGTAAACACACCCACGGTTACTAATACAAGTATAACAAATATTGGTCTTGTAATCAATGTGTCAATTGAATACAGTGTTGTTAATTGTAGTGTTAGAGCCTCTACACGCTCTGCTAGTATAAATCCAATGACCAATCCTGGTCTACTGAATTTGAACTTTTTACACAGTATGCCTAGAGCACTACACACTGCAAGTATCGCATAATCTTCCCAACCACCTGTGTACTGCACACATGCCCATGTAATAAACACCAGCAACAATGGAAAATAGTATTTGTATGGCACACGGGTAATGGCACTGATGTATCTTGTGAATAACAAACACAACACGCCCACTAGCACAGTTGCCCACATAAAGCCAAATGTTAAACTGTCAAAGAAACGATCATCATATGCTAGGTCAGGTGTGCCCAATTCAAAACCCAAATACATAAACAATGCCATTATCACAGCCGCAAACGGCGCACCCGGTATGCCAAACAGCACTGTGGGAATCATGCTAGTGGCCTTTTGTGCGTTGTTTGCGCCTTCTGGTCCTATCACACCACGGATGTTTCCTTTGCCAAACTCTTCTTTACTGTGTGCTGCGACTGTGCTACCATATGCCATCCAGTCTGCCATTGCACCACCTAAGCCTGGCAACAGTCCAATGAACGCACCTATGAAACCACCACGCAGTGCATCCCATTTGTTGTGCCATACTGCAGCAACACCTTGTATGGTTTGTTTGTATTGATCCACACTATCGCTGGTGTTGAGTCTGCGCTTGAGTCCGTCTACTAGTTCTGGTACTGCAAACAGTCCTGCTACCAACGGCATCAGTTGTATGCCTGCTCCTAAATAATCCCAACCCAGTGTGTAACGGTCTGCATTGGTAGCAGGATCTGTGCCTACAAAACCCAACCCTATGCCAATTGCTATAGCAATCAAACTGCGCACCCACCAACGACTGCTCACAAATCCTACAGTGGCTAGTGCTAGTATAGTGAATGCCCACAGTTCAGGAATGCCCAACACCATTAGCAAGTTTGTATACCAGGGCAATAGTGCAAAGGTCAATGTGCCCCATAACAGTCCATTAACAGTGCTGGTAGTGACTGCGGCAGTTATAGCATATGTTGCTTGTCCTTTTTGTGCCAATGGAAACCCATCCACCATTGTTGCTGCAGCACTATTGGCCCCGGGTATTCCAAGCAGTACACCTGTGTAGGTGTCACCTGTTGTGCTTGCTGCTACCACAGCCATACAGAATATAACACCCAAGTAAGGTTCGTGTGCAAAGTAGGATATAAATCCAAACATTGCAACCAACCCCGTGGTAGCACCAGCACTAGGGATGATGCCAATCAATAGTCCGTATAATGTACCTGCCACAAGGGCATAAATTTCAGCCATAGGAATACCACAGGAGTACACCAGCACCCTGCGCCTTTTCTAGTTTTTTTAGGAAGTCAACAACTGAACTTACAGCATTCCGCTTTCACCGTTAGTTGTTGTATGTTTTATTTAGTCCGTTTTATCTTCTAAAAACTTTTTTTGATCTAATTCGTTTTTGTAATAGTCTATAAACTCTGCTATTTCTGGTGTGTGACTTTTTCCAAAATGCTGTAACAAGCAATTGCCATTGGTATGGATAAGATCTTGCCATTTGATAGCAAGATCTGCTGTTGACAACAGATGGCGAGTTTGTGGAAGTACAAAATCATCCTCGTGTTTTTCACTAAAACATTTGAGAAACATTTGTTCTATATCTTCTACATCACAGTAAAATCCATACTCCTGTTCAAGTTCATGTTTAATTATATCATCTAGATTATTTGTGTCTTTATAACTTTCTAATTTTGGCCAACTATCTGCTTTTACATTATTATATTTTTCTATTAACAATTGATCAAGCAATTTATGCTGGTCAATTAAAGTAGGTTTATCAACGAAAATAAAGCATCGCTTGGTTTTACAAATTTTTAAGTGCGTTTTGCTATCAGTATACACAACAATGTTAAAACAATCTGTTCGTGTCCACTTATCATTGCACACAAAGAAAACACGTTTTTTTGCTATCTCCCTTAGAGTACGATCATTGCTTGGCCATATTTCTGTTGCTTTCCATTGCTTAGCCAGCATATTATTCTGGCCATGTTCGTTTATTGATTTCCAATGATTGGTAAAAATATCTTTTAAATCTTGATTTGTATGATCAAATATACACCTATAATTGGTCCCTAATAATAATATCCATAGAGCAAGGAAGCCACCCGATCCGCCAGCATAATTTATTGATACGTCATCATTCATATTTGGGCTACCAGACTGTTATATAAAGTTTTTTGGATGTAATTTGTTTTTATAATAATCTATAAAATCTGCTATTTCTGGCGTGTGTGTTTTTCCAAAGTGTTCTAACAAACAGTCTCCGTTTGTGTTTACTAGATCTTGCCACTTTACCGCAATGTCTGCTTTAGATAAAAGATCTATGTTTGTATTAAAAAAAACTGTATCATCTTTGTATTGCCTGGCAGAAACAAGTGCAATCTTAGCATTATATAATGTTTCTTCTATATCATTGAAAATTTTGAAGGAAAATTTTTTTTCTTCAAGTTCTTGTTTGATTACTTCTGGCAAATTTTTTATATCCTCGAAACTATTCACTGTAGGCCACATGTCATCTTTACGTACATTATACATTTTAACAAGTTCATCGGTCATACTGCTATCGGACAAGAAACTTAAAATCCAACACTGTTTTAATTTACATATTTCCCAATGTTTTTTGCTATCTACATAAACTGTAATCTTTATACTGTTGTTTTTATAGAAGTCTCGATTACAATTGTAGAAAATTCTTTTACCAGTCATTTGCTCAGTGTTTTGATTAATGGGCCATATTTCTGTTGATTTCCAAGTGTTAGTCAGCATAGAATTAACGCCGTGTTCGTCTGTGGATTTCCAATGCTCTATAAAAATATCTTTTAAGTCTTTATGCCTGTGTTTTTTTGAAAAATCACACCTGTAGTCAGTCCCTAATAATAATATCCAGAGAGCCAAAAACCCTCCAGATCCGCCAGTATATGCTAAGGAAATATCAAACAATGAGTTTGAATATTTCATGTCTTCTTACGCCAAACAAAGTACAAACGATTTCTGTGTGTGTCTGTGCGGATGTCCAGCAAGTCTACGCCCAGTTGATCTGCACAATTCACAATAAAGTTACTGTCCCATGGATAAAAGTAAATCCAGCGACTGTGACTTTTACCATCGGGTCTATCTGCTTCGTCATGTGCTAATCCAGGGTTTACTCTAAAGAACATAACAGCACCTGGATTACACAAACCTACAGCATGTTCTAATTCAGCAAAGATTTTGTCTGTGCTACCAAAGTTGATACTACCAAGTGCAAGTACAGCGTCAAATTTTTCACTAGTACTGTAGTCCAGCAGTCTAACCTCATAATCTGCAGCACTGTTGTATGGATCAATGCCAACAATATTGTCAATCTTACCTTTGAACTCGTGATATCCACACCCAATATCTAACACACGACGTGGCTTTAAATTGTTAACTTCATCGATGAGTGCTGGTCCGCTGTATTTGTATTTGCTCATTTCGCCGTGCCAGTGATGCCTAAAATATTTGTCTAACACTTTGTCATCGATGCGATCCACCAGTTCACCGATGTTATTGTACTGAACATTATCAATGTCAATATCAAATGTGCCTTGGATGGCATGCCTGAGTTTTTGATTGTTACGCAACAGTTGCGGACTGGTGTGTAACATTTTTTCAAGTTTGTGTAGAATTTTATGATTCATGGTTTATAGGTACCTATAAAAATATCACAGTGTGAATGATGTTGTTTCCATTGTAGCATATGCTTCTGTCCAAAGTCAAGTATCAATTGATTTTGTTCTTGTATGCGTTGTTGCATCCCAGCATCATTCTCATACCAATCATAGTTAGGATATGTGATATCAAATCCGCCTGCTTGCTTCCACCAATCAAAACTTGCTTGGTTTGATCTATATATTAACTGAATCCATGCATTGGGATACCTTGCTATAATATCGTCAAAGTAGTAAGGCCATTCATGACTCATGAGCAATTTGCATCCTGAATCTTGTGCAAACGGGCTGTCTAAATTAGCTTTGTCTAAACTGGTGTCAAACTCCATGCCTGTGCCAAAGTATGCATCACAGTGTCCACTGAATTCGCCGTGTTTGTATATGCGATGATCGGCTCTGTCTGTTGTGTTGTATGCACTGTTGAGTTTTATTTCTTGTGCAATGCCACTCCAACGTGATCCTGGCACACCTGTAAAAAATATATATTCTGGAAGTTTCATATCATAAGTATTTATAAAGTACGTATATAATGACAATATTAATAGCAGGCGGTGACAGTTTTACTTGGGGCAGTGAGCTCGCAGACTGTGACACCAATCAACACAGTAACAACACATGGAGTGCATTACTAGCACAACAACTTGGCATGAGTTATGCTTGTGTAGCATTGCCAGGTTCTAGCAACGGTAGCATTGCACGCCGTGTTATGAGAGCCTGCGAAAATAACAAACACAAGCATGATATTGCTGTGGCTGTGATGTGGACCTTTGCCAACAGGTTTGAATTTAGATTTATACAAGACACAGGCGAACGTGACACACCTTGGTATAGCATCACACCATGGACACACGAAAGTGCTGTTGATCGCATACTGTCACACTTTGTGAACAACAATGCTGAAATATTGCAACATCATGTTGATCACAATCGCAAAATGCAACGCAGTGGCATCAGTGACTTTGCTAAAAATTACTACATGCACGTTGGCGACAGTGAAGTGTGGGAATATTACACCACCTACAAAGAAATATTGTTTTTACAACAGTATCTAGTGGCAAACAATATACCATATGTGTTTACACATGTTGAACCACTGTTTGTAGAACAAAGTGTTGACCCAGATCTAAGTGTGGTGCGTGATCAAATAGACACTGAACGTTTCTATACATTTGATGGATTCTATAGATGGGCCAGTGAAAATAACTATCAATTTGGCACAACTCATCCACTAGAACCTGCACACATTGACTTTTCGCTACAACTTTTTTTACACTGTAAGACAAATAACATACTATAATGATTACACCGCCTTTGTAAATATTAGCAACAAAGGAGGAGTGTATGCTCCACAAAAAATTCCGGTTCACATGCTCCTCACATATGCATGGAGGTAGAGCATAAAAATGGGTCGGAAAGCAAGAAGACTAGCAAATCAAAATAACGTAGTTGAATTTTCCTTTAATGACAATAGGTACCGTAAAGAGGTACTGTTAATACCCCGAAACTTAAACCAAGAAACTTACATAGAAAGACTTCTTAATCCAGAAGGCACCATTACATTTGGTGTAGGACCAGCAGGCACAGGCAAGACCATGTTAGCAGTGCTGGCAGCAATTAAATATCTCAAACAAGGCACCATAGACAAAATAATTGTCACACGTCCAGCAGTGGGTGTAGATGACGAAAAGCATGGATTCTTGCCAGGAGATCTTAATGCGAAAATGGAGCCATGGACCAAACCTATTTTTGACGTATTCCTCGAATACTACAATCCTAAAACCATACAACAAATGATACAAGATAATGTTA
>Ga0255761_10003458_pt1 | contig 14284 bp, 8 predicted proteins | sample 071ome_29_FD_179961 | JGI IMG/M metagenome (GOLD analysis project Ga0255761, IMG submission 179961) | Coastal salt marsh microbial communities from the Groves Creek Marsh, Skidaway Island, Georgia - 071407BT metaG (version 2) | ecosystem: Environmental > Aquatic > Marine > Intertidal zone > Salt... | reverse complement strand
CACACACACACACACACACACACAAACAAAAAGAGAGAGAGAGAGAGAGAGAAAGAGAGAGAGAGAGAGAGAGAGAACACGGGGGTGAAGAAGAAACAGCAAAAGTAAAAGGGGAGTAAAAACAAAAAGCAAAAATGGCGGCAAAGAAAAGCAAGACGCAAAAGATGAAGAAGAAGTGGGCGGAAATGGAGGAGGAGATGTTTCAACAGAGAGACTCTCGCAACAAGACTTTAGCGATGGAGACGAAGAAAGACGAGCAATTGTTCGTGGTAGATGCCACCGCGACAAAGGCGACGACGACTTCACCTTCTTCGTCCGGTGGTGGTGGTGGTGGTGGTGCATTCTTAACCAAAAAGCAACGCGCTCGGATGAAAACTTTACGAGTGGATTCGATATTGAGCAAGGAAAAAGTCGAAAAGTCGTATCCAAAACCGACGAAACATCGAGCGGTGGACGGACACGTGGCGGTCATGAAGAAGATTGAAAAACAGAACAACATCAGCAACAGCACGGAGAAGAACAAGAATGACGAGGAGACGACAGAAGATCGAAGCGAAGGAGTGAGCTTGTGGGAAAAGCACTTTCCGAGAGCCACTGGAATCGCTCGACAGGCGTTGAAGATTTTACGACCGACAGTAGATCGAAAGCACGCAAAACCGGTGCAAGTGGACGAGGCTGGGTGTTCATACAATCCACCGGAAAATTTACGAAACGAAGTAATCATGAAAGCGGCGGCGAAAGAAATGGCGAAAGAGTATAAAGAACAATTGAATCCGGTTCGGCCACCGCTGTTAGGGCAGGAAGCGGACGCGATGCGGATAAAAGAGTTGTATTACGAAACTGGGTTTGGGGATGAAGACGATGAAGACGAAGACGACGATGAGGAAGGAAAATTAAATGCGAAGAGGAGTAAAAGTGCCTCGAACACCTCGGAAAAGCTCAACAAAGCTGCACGGAATAAACGGGCCCGACATCAACAGTTGCAAAAAGAAATCGAAGAGAGAAAGCAATTGAAGAAACAACGACGGGATTTGAGCGAATTGAAATCAATAACAAAAGATATCGCGGAAAAAGAAAAAAGAGACGTAATGAAACGACACAGGCTTCATTTGACGCGGAAGGAGCGCGAGGAAACGCAGCCGCGGCGGTTAGGAAAGCACAGATACGAGGAAAATTTACCGGAGGTGTTATTTACAGAACAAGTCAATGGTAAATTACGAACGTTGCAAGGTGCGCACGCGTTGTTAACAGACCGCCTGAAATCATATCAAAGAAGAGAATTGATCGAACCGAGGAAGAGACAGATCAAGAAGAAATCAAAGATGATGATGAAATATGAACCGGGCGCGAGAGGAGAGCGAGAGAGCGAGAATCAAAAAGAAATCGATGCGCTGAATGCGCGAATCAAGGAGAAGAGAAAAGTATCTTCCATTTAGTATGATTTAGTTTGTTTATTTTGAACAGTAATCGCGCGCTTGCGTATCTTAGGAATCCTTGTACATGCATAACGGCACACGGAACGTAAAAAAAACGCCTGAAAACGTCTCCTTTTCCAGAATGAAGAAAAAAAAAAACTTATTCAATTTGTCACAAAGTACGAGTATTATGCGGGGGCGGTATAGAATCGAGGTCACTCGATGTGAGGAGGAGCAAATATTTGCTCCAGAACGTGATGATCTTCAACTACCCGATATCCCGTTCGCGCCGATCGATCAGCATCCCGCGATATCTACTTTGAAACTGTGTTGGTCCTTCTTTTTTACTTCTCCAGTTGTACCGCCGGAGAGTTGCGTTTTGAAGCGTTCACTGAGCGAAACTTTGCGGTATTTCCCATTGTCGCGGAAAGTTGTCGATTGGCCGCTCTTTCCGAGTCTTTCCGGTCGGAAAAGCGATGACCTCGGCGTGTATTGGAAAGAAGTCGATGTTTTGTATCGTCGCGAGAAAGAGGAGGAGGAGAAGGAACGAAACAAAGAGATCGAAAAGATGATGGAAAGAGTTGAACGAGAAACGAAACCTTTGACAATTCCTCGACGATCTTGCATGGCCGTAAAGAAAACAAACATTCGTTCGTTCACTCGCGGTAAAGAAGAGAAATGGGTAGTACTGACATTCTTTGTGAAGCATTACGCTTGCGACGGGGATTCGATGAAGACGTTTCTTTCTTTCTTTTGTCGCATCATACAAGAGCAGATGGAACAACGGCAACGACTGCAACACGGAGAACACCTTTCATTCAGTAAGCAACGCGTACGTGAGATTCAGTTACCGACGAATACGAGATTGGAATACTTTCAGCTTTCAAAGAGAGAAAAAGTCAAAGTTAAAGAGCACGGTGAATTTATCGCCTATCCCCAACTCATTGAACACGGGTGCGTGAAGATAAAGCCATGGCGAGCACTTTGCGGTGTTCTCGTCGGTGGTTTCAAATGTATGTTAGAAAGAACCGCGAGAATTCAAATAAAACTGAGTGACGATTTCATCCGCATAATGAAAGCGAGAACTGCACGATTGGCGCCAGTTGAAGATTACATCGTCGAAGATGATTACGTAAGTTCCAACGACGTCGCCACTGCCTTTTGTTGGAGATTTCTATCATTATTGAACGAGAGGAAGGATAGGAAGAGGAGCACGAAGAAGAAATTTTCTTACGCCAATATCGCAATTAATTATAGAAACTACGGCATTCTTCCGAAAAATTATTTTGGCAACGCTTCATTTGCACATGTTGTTGCCGTCGATGATGTCCACGCATCTATGGAGAAACGAGCAAGAGAAATCAGGAGATCGTTGCAGAAATATCGCGAAGGGGATCCACGCGCGAATGATTCACGTGCAAAAGTTAGACTCGCTCTCGGATCTTTGGACAATATATCATTTCGCGAACATGTAATTTCATTACATTGCATATTGAATTCGCTCGATTTAAGCGCTACGAATTGGACGACGTTTGATTTTTATAATTTGGAGTTTGGAAGAGGCGTGAAAGCTACACACTTTGATGGATACGTCACGCCACGCGTGCCGAATTCGTGCGCCATCCTCCCTGCTCGCGACGGAAATGGATGCATGCTCGTGGTGGAAATTAAAAAGAGCAAACTTAAAAAAGCAGCGAGGATTGTTCGGGAAATGCTCACTCGCGACGATGCTGATAATCGAATGACAATGTAAGGAAAAAGTATGTGCCACTGTTCTTTCTATTGTAATATCTAGGCGCAGATGCGTTGTTCGTTTCCAAGCGCTCTCAGTTCGTTCATTTTGGCCTCTATGCGTTCCTCGACTCTGTTCCGAGCATGCATTTTCGCCTCCGTTTTAAGTTTTGCAAACTCGCGCAATTCCTGCGTCTCTCTTTTCGCAAGGAAACCTCTCGCTCGCGCTTGCAAAAGAATAGCGGCACGCACTTTCTTTTCATTTTCAGCCTCTCTTTTTTCGAGTGCTGCCAGTAATACTCTCGCTTTGCGTTCGTTCGCTAAGCATTCTCTCGTTTTAGCACCTCGGTAACGACTTTGGATGCGCGAGGCTGCGTAATGTCGCGCTTTATTAGCTTTGATTTCGCCGTAAAGTTTTCGTTGCTGCATACCTTTGAATGATTTTTGAATAATAATTGCGCTTTGACGCTCGATACGCTCGCGCTCTCGCTTAGCTTCAAGTGCGGCGCGGTCTTCTTCCTTTCGCCGGATTTCTTCGCGAAGTTCTGCCGTGTTCACTCGAGCTTTACTTCCACGGAATCTCGATTGAATCTTAATCGCCGCCTTCGTTTCTACTTCCTTTCGCCGGATTTCTTTGCGAAGTTCTGCCGTGTTCACTCGAGCTTTACTTCCACGGAATCTCGATTGAATCTTAATCGCTGCGTGTTTTTGCTTCAAAAATGTTTTGCGTTCGTTCGATCCTCTCCAGTGTTTCTGCATCGTCGTGGCGGCATCGTTTCGAATTTTGACAAATCTCACCGAGCGAGGTGATGAGGCTAACCGCGACGAGCCACCGCTCCAAGTAGTTATATCAGGCTTTTCGTCCTCATCATCCGTGCTTCCGCACCTCATTTCCTCCTCTCTAGAAGGCGACGGTGTTTTCAGAAGGGGCAGCTGCGATGGCTCTCGCTCTTTAACAGTCGCCGTGGTTTCATCGTCAACTTCTTCCTTTTCTCCCTCCGAGTTGTCGTCATCATCGACTTCGGCGACAATTTTGTCTATTTCGTTGAGAAGCTCATCGCTATCGCTATTACTACTATCACTGCTAGTGTTGGTCAGTTTATTTCTATCATTATTGTCTGCGCCCGCTGGTAATATTTCGGCGGTGGTGGTGGTGGTAGCAGCAGCAGCAGCAGCAGCTTCTGCAATAGTTTCAATTTCATCCAGTAAATCTTCCTCCTTTCCGGTTCTTTCCTCCGCCTCTCCCTCCTCCTTCTCCCTTTTCTCGTCATTATCGCTATCATTTTCTTTATCGCTGTTGCTATCGGTGAGACTCGTGCTCTCGCTACTTTTTTTAGTTGCCGTCGTTGTCATGCTTTGCACCCACGTTCCAATTTTATTCAAGCCAGTCGTATCGATAGACTTTAACAAACTCTTCGGACTGGAAAACAGCGACGACGATGTCGTCGTCGTCGTCGTCAGCGCCTCCTTTGATTCGTTATCCGGCGTTCTCGGTTCATCTTCATGATCACCCTTATCGTGTCTACCAATATTTTTTTCTTTTTCGTTTCCTTCACTATTTTCTTCTCGCTGTTCTTGTTGTCGCTGTCGTTCCTCATCCTCTTCTCTTCTCTTTTCCTCCATCAACTCTTTATCGATGTTTGTCAAAGCTGAACCTAAACTGTCCGATATTTTTCTAACTTTCCTTTTCATCGCGCTACCGTTCTTGTCATTTATGCTACTATCGTCGTCACTATTACTTCGAGACGCCGAGTGATAGTCATCGAGAAACTCTTTAAACTCCTCTCTCAACGCGTGCATTCGCATCGAACTCGCCATCGCGAGTTCTACTCTATACGCTCGCAGTTCTCGACATTCTTTGTAAAATTTCACGCGATCTTTCGCGTTCAAGTTGCCGACAATGATACCGTGTTCGTTTTTTAGGAACGAAGACAACGCGCGGTTACCCCCGGCGCTCAGCGTGGCCAGTTCCAGCTCTGTTAAAATCGGATCTCGTTCTTCTTCGCTCGCGTCGGTTTCGTCGTCTTCCTCTTCTTCTTCCAACGCGGATATCATCGATGACAGCGAACACTCCTCTGACTCGTTCTCATCGTCATCGTCGTCATTCGCTGACGACGACGTCGTCGTCGTCGTTGCACGCAGAGAACGACGACTACCTTGAAAAAAAATGCTCTTCACGTGCTTCCCGCTTTCTGTTTTCAACTGCCCATCCGTCTTGTGTTCCTCCGCGCACGCGTGGCACAAAAGCGTCCCAAACTTACAGTGCAAATACACGCCCAGTTTCTTTTTGCAATCGAAGCAGAATTTGTTTTCCGACGACGACGACGACGAGGAAGAAGAAGAAGAGGAAGAAGAAGGCGCGAACACGGACTCGTGTATCGTTTGGAGGATGAACAAGTTTCGCGGTCCGACTTTTCTTCTTCGTCCTCTCCCTCTTCGTCCATTTGTTTTCCCCATCGTCGTTATCGTCGTTTCACCCACCACACTCGCGTGGGTCATTTTTCTCTTTTTTCTCGCCTTTCAATGCGGCAGAAACGGAGAGGCGCGCCGCCAGGTTATCGAGTTATTGTTGATCGCGAGCGATGGCGCGTCTCGCGAGAGTGGGTGCGGTGCAAAAAGTAACGCGAGGTGGTTTCTTAAAATGGAAAATGGATTTTAGTGTTGGGTAAATATTGATTAGGGTGTCGAGGTTTTTGCTCGTAAGCGAACACCTTATTCGTTTTCGCGCGCGCTCCCGGCACTCACTCGCTCCCTGAAAGAAACAAGAAGAAGAAGAAGAAGAAGAGGAGGAAGAAGATTCTCTCTTCATCTCTATCCATCTCTGTTCCTCCCCTCTTGCGTCCTGTGTGCGCGTGTGTTTTCCGAGACGAAGAAACAGACAGATAAAAAAGACAACAAACCGAAGAAGAAAGAAGAAGAAGTAATCCTCTCGGGACAACCAAAGAGCCTTACGAACACCCAACAACAACGAGGAGGAGGCAAAAGAAGAAGAAGAAGAAGAAGAAGAAAAGGAAAGACGACGCGAAGACGAGAAGATGCGCGTTAAAAAAGAAACTCCCGAGCAAAAGAGAGAGGTAAAAAGCAGAGCGGGAGGCTCAGCGACGACGATTTCTGATTTCCCAGGGTGTTACACGAAAGCGGAGCTGTCGCAACGGCAACGGAAGAGGCTGGAGATGATGATACCGACGCCAGAGCCCCAAAAGGTGACGCGACGGATGCAACCGCGTCCTCCTGCCTCCTCGGGGATCTCTCGACCGGCGAATAACCAACTCTTGTACCGCGCAAAGTTCGATTGGTCGCATTATCCCTGCAACGCGTTGGACGAAGATTTTTTACAAACAGAATTACCCCAGGAAACAAAAGCGTGCGCGAGCGTTAGTTCGGCGTTTTTACAAACCATGAGGGCGATACAAACGGCGGAGAAGAACCGCGTAGACGGGCGCAAAAGAAACGCGTTGAAGTTGTTATCGGCGAATACGAGAAAGACGAAAGTAGTCGCGCTGTCTTCCTTGTCGAGTTCATCTGGCGTCGACGGTAGCGCTCACACTATTAATGACAATGAGAATAAGAATAAGAAAGGTGAAAGTAATGAAGGAGGTGGGAAAGGAGGGGGAGGACAGAGAGAAACTGTGCTGACGACGCATCGAGTGCCCGAGGATTTGAAAAAACACCATCTGTACGAGAGCGAAGATGGGGTAGAATACGGCACAAATCTAGATCGAAACAGGTACGGTACCGATACGGATTATTTGCACACGTGCATAAGATACAACGTGAAATCTCTCAAATTGTGCGAGAAATTAGTGAACATAGAAATAGTAGATTCGAAGGGAAGTATCACGGCCGCGACTGCAGTGGAGGGTACCAATGCGAGCGATAGTAATCGTAGTAGAAGGAAAAAATCCTCAGCATCAGCGCTACCTTTTTCACCATCGTCGACGTGCGTTCGTATCGTTCGCGAGGGCGAGAGCAAGTGTCAATGTGAGGAAATTAATAAGGAGATTCAATCAATGACGGAAAGGAAAGAAATTTTCGATCCGACTGGGGAGCTCGTTTGGCCTGAAGTTGGAAAGAAACACGGCAATTTAGGTAATAGGAATCGCACGAAGAACAAAAGTAGCACCACCACCACCAACAACAACAATAAGGACGCATTCGGTGCTACACCAACACCAACGACTACGACTAATACGACAACTACAACAACTACAACAACTGTAACGACTACTGGTGCGATGTGTGCATCGTACAAGGATCCTCGCTCGAGAAAGGAGAATCGCGTTGAGTGCGGTCGCAATGGTAGCGAAACCAACAACGAACACAAATTAGAAGTACTTCTGGACGCACTGACGCAAGTAGGAGGGATACAAATTACTCCAAACGGTACGCCTTCGCGACCTACAAAGGAGCGGAAGGGGTCGAAAATGGAAGATTCAATTCTTGCCGAGTGCGAAACTCAACGCGCTGCGTCTCCGGCTGCAATACCCCCGGCCAAAGACAAGGCGTTTGGTGGAACGCTTTCTCTAGCCGTTGACCGAGCGTTCGCATCGACGCCTCCACCAGATAAGGTAGTAGTAGAAGCAGCAGAAAAAAAGGTAGGGGTAACAGTAGCAACGACAAATAATATTGAGAACACTGAAAATACGGAAGCGATTCGGGCAGCTATCATTGCCGCTACGAAAGAATCAATCGATGCTATACCGCAGGAAAATCTCCGCAACGATTTGCGCAACGCTGTTGTTTGCGCCTACGAACGTCACATAGAAGCAATCGTTGCCGAGAATAACAGACGATACGCGGAGATCAACGTCGACTTGCTTGGTAAAGAAATCTTGTCCTTGCGAGAAGAACTGAGATCGCTGGCAATGACCAACGCTTCTCTGAGATTGAAGCGAGCAGCCACCGAAACCGCTACCAGAGAGGCAAAGACAAAGATACAAAAGCAAAAAAAGAACGTAACCAACGCTTTATCCCTGAAAGTAGTTGATAAAGGTGAATCGAGCGAAGAAGAAGTTACGACGCCAAGAAACGACACTACTAACGACAACGTTCTCGCCGTGTGTTCTTCCTTAAAGAACGACATCGCTCAAGTCAAACGTCGATTAGAGCGAGCGCTGAAAAGTGACGCCGAGCCAGCCGCTAGGAATTTGTTCTTTCAAGAAGCGCACGACCACTTGACGACTTTGTTGAGGTTGGTTCATTGCGAGGTGCTTCTGAATGCCTCTGGAGGAAAAGAGTGATGAGATGAAATTTTCAACGAGGTTCCTCGGAATTTCGCTTCATATAACAAAAGTTGTTGAACATTTTTTGTAATCCTCACTTTGAAGCCACTCTGAAAGCCAACAGACAAACAAACAGACAAACCAAACGAATCAAGCAAATGCTCTCTAACATTGCCACCGTTCTCAACCGCCGTCGTTTTCGCTTCGTCTTCGCCGCTCTGTCGTTGTTCTTTTTCATCTTTTCGAGAAAGGCGGACGCGTTTTACCAAGAAAACAATAACCTCGGACGTTCCTTACTTCAGGACCATCATCACTCTTCTGCGCACGCTGAATGGCAAGGGATGAAGATGGACGAGAAGGGCGAGTTTTGGGATCGCGTTGGCGGGCATTTCGATCATCGCAGTCGTCGTCGCGAGGAGGAAGAAGGCCCGTTGCGGTGAGCTGATTCTTTCTCTTTTTTTCTCTTGTTTTACCTCGTGTATTTTTTGAAAACTCACCACATTTCTCTCTCCCTCTTTCTCTCTCTCTCTGCAAACCACGATCCGCAGATGCTTACTGAACAAGTGTGGTGAGGAAACTCGTGCATGCATTCATTCGAAAGCATGCAGAGATTTCATGAGGTGTCAAATAAATTGCGGTAGAGAGAACCGCCGAACCGAGAGAAAAGATATCGACGGCCTTACTTTCAATCCAACGAAGTGCGCGTTTGCGTGCATCCGAGAACAAAGTGAATCAGACGCAGTGAAGAAGTTTTCATTGTGTACGATCACGAGCGGTTGCTCTTTACCGCTTCAATAGAACAGAAGCGTTTCAATTACTACTACCTAACATTACTACTACAATTATTGCACCATCTATAGCTTTACATTTCTACACGAGAGCGTCCGGTGCGTCGCCTTTAAACAAATCTTTCATGTGCACGTTCGTCAATTTCATTCTTTCAAAGTTCGGCGCTCGTTTCTTCTTCTTCATCAATTTCTTCTCTGCCTCAAGCTCTTCTCGCGAGACTTTTCGAAAAGACCGTTTCGCCGCCGGTTCCATGTTCACCTTTCGTAACTCTTTATCAAATTCAGCATCCTCGTCAGGAATCTTCACCTCGGTGTACATCTTCACAAACTCCTCGTCGATTAACTCTTTGTTGATGTTTTCATCTTCCTCTTCGACACCTTCCTTGTCATTATCTGCACCATCGTCTTCCATAACGTTCACTCTCGGATACGTCACCCACTTCCTCGTCTCTGAATTCTGCACCCGCCAAACCTTCCCACTTTCCTCCAACTTCATTGCGTCCACCAACACGCCATCGTAACTATCGCCTAAATCTTCCTCCAACACTCCATCCATGTGCTTTAAAATTAATCCTAGAAGCTCGTTCTTATTCCGTATGTCAAATTTCGGCTTGTATTTCAGCGTATCCTTCTTCTCGTCGTAAAAAATTTTCTCGTTCGCTTTCAAAGTCAAAAACAACTCCGACTGTTTATCGAGGTGCGTGTCAAAACCAAGCAACGCTTTCAACTCGCTGTTCGTCATTTGCTCTCTAGTTCTTTTCAAGCAATCAATCGTGGCTTTTTGTCGCGCCAGCAGAGACGTCGGAACGTGTATAACTTGTTGCTGTTGATGCCCTCCCGCCTGCGACGCAGCCAACGCCGCCTCTCTCTCTTTCAATAACTTTGCGTTTGCTTTCTTCAATTTCTCTTCCTGTCGTTGCCTTTCCTGTTCCGCTTGTCTACGCACTCGCTCTTGTTGCGCTTCCGATCGCGCATCTAACGCGGCTCGATCGCGGGCGACTTCAATCATGATTTTGGCCGCCGCTTTCTCTCCTTTCCGGTACTTTTTTAAAGTTTCCTCCAGGGTAGATTTTCCTCCGCCTTTCTTTTTCTTCGCCGATTTGTCCGACATGATGATTGATTCGATTCGCCAGAGAAGATTCTTCTTCTTATTATTATTATTACTATTATTATTATTGTTCTCTCCCTTTAAAGGCAAGACCTGGAGCGTGCTGGTGCCGTTCCTTTCTCTCTCTCTCTCTCTCTCTGCGTTTGCTCGTGAGTGCGTTTTGCGCTATCGAAACGCTTTTCTCTGTCAGTAGTGCACTTGCGAGCAAATTTTGACGAATAGTTGAAAAAGGAAAAAGTCAAAGTGCTCGTGGCTATTCAAATTCTCTCTCTCGCGCGCGCGAACGCGCGGGGTCTCGCACGCGCACCCACGTGAACACGAATTACAAGGCAGTACCTTTGGTCATTTTATACTTTTTAATACGTGAATGTTATGTTTAAAAACTACTTGTTACAAAAATGATATCCATCTTCTCTCTTTCTCTCTCTCTCTCTCTGTTTATTAGTATTCCTTCTTCTTCTTCTCCAGATCCTTCTTTTAAGCGACGGTGTACTCTTCTACAATTAATTTAGTCTCCCCGCCGTATTTAACCGGCGTATCGTCGGTTGTTCGACTAACGCCGACGATTTTCACGTCACACAAGGTTGATCGGGCGGAAAAGTTGACTTGAACTGGGAAGAAAAGTTCGCCATCGCACGCCGGCGTGACAAATTCCATGCTTCCATTTCGGTTCGAATCGTCAATTAAATCGATGGTCCATACAAGTTCGTTTCGTCTAGAGTCAACCGCGAATTCGCCATCGCAGCTATTAATGGTCGGTGGTTCTCGGGAGGAAGGCAGAGGGATGATGATGGAGACGTTTTCGTACTCCATGACGTCCGAGGCTTCGTATTCAATAGAGACAAAGGATTCGCCGCCGGACACGGAAGGCCAGCAGTTGATAGCAATCGGTACTTTGCTCTCGTCTCTGGTTTGGAAGCGCCATTTCAAAATACCAAGCGCGCTACCGCACGGGAACGGTCTGTTTGGATCTTTTAATCCCAAAATACCTTCGTTTGCGTGTAATTGCTTGTCAATGTTTGGATGCGTTTTGAATTGGAAACCTTCGTTCGCACCGGTGTCAATCTTCACCTTTACGAACGCGTCGTCTTCGTTTTGAATTTCCATCATCATCGTACCTTGCACTTCCATGCTTTCTAAACCGCCGTCTTTGGATAAGTGGACGTTCAACTTCTCCTCGACGATGATGCTGACGGATTCTTGCGGCACTTGAGGGACTTGCGCGCTCGCCTCGTTCCCTTTGATGTACTCCGCCTCCACGGATTCGCCTTCTTGTCGCAAAGCGTCCATGAACCGGTTCGTCTTTTGTTTTGACCCCAAAACCATCCCTTTCTTCGGACCAGCTTTTGCGGCGAGGCCTTTTGGACCTCTCGGTTCGCCGTAGCCGTCCGAGGCGCCTCTCGAGCTGCCTCCGTACCCGCCCATGTTGTCCATATCGTCGCCAAAACCACCACCTCCGCTGCCTGATCGGCCGCTCATGCCCCCAGACGACGCGAACGGATCGGAATCTCTCTCTTGAAACCCAGAGATGCCGCCACCACCAAAACCACCGCTTCCTCCTCCGCCTCTCTCCATCTTCTTCTCCACTTTAATCTTATCGATCTCCATCGCCTTCCTCTTCATCACATCCTTCGTATCGTTGATCTTAGATTGAATGATCATCTTGTGTAACTTCTCCTCGTGCGACTCCATCTCCATAAAAGTTCTAATTTGACTCATGGTCACGTTTTCTTTATGTCCAGCTGAGATGACTTCGTCAAAGGCGAAAATCAACTCAAACGCCGCTTTGCTCACGCCTTCTTCGTCCACTTGTTGATAGCAGTACTCCGGTAGCGTCTTTGCCAGCATTCTCAAAACGTCAAGATCCTCCAAAATATTCGATGCTTTATTCGTCACTAACAGTAAATACATGGTCCCGTTTTCCAACGGTTGGTACACGTATCGCACGTTTTCCGTTTCCACGTAAGTGTGTTGTTTCCCTTGATTGGCGGTCCCTCCGACCAACTTTGGAAACGCGGCTAATAAACCTTCGATTCGAATTCGAGTCATCGGGACAAACTGGCGAGAGACCAAGGCTTTGCCCGATTTCGTCACCACCGAGGCGGCGAGGACAACCTGTTCCGTCGTTTAAAGCGAAGTTTTTCGAGAGGAGAGAGAATAAAAATGAGTGAGTTCAAAGTTGATTGGGTTCGAGATGAGATCGCGTTCGTTCGTTTTTTTCTCTCCGCTCTCTCTCTCTCTCTCCCACTCCTCCCGTCGAATCTCTCTTTAACTCTCTCTCACACACACCATCATCCATCGTCGCGCGTGACATCATCATCACCGTCATCAACGACAAACAGACGAGACCGGAAGAAGACAAGGGAAGAGAGAGAGAAAGAAAGAGAAAAGAAAAATTCCAAACGAGAGAGTTGAACGAATTTTTGTGTCCGCCTAAAAAAAATGCGCATCTTCGCGCGCGAGATGACACTTCTCGCGACATTATTCGAACGATTTCGCGCGTACCATCGTATCCTTTCGCTATTTTTATCCGCCGCCAGAGTAGTTTTTCTAACGTTTCTCGTTTCGCGGAAACCACCCGTTTCCCTCTTTTTTTTTGCTCTCTATACGTACGGCGTCGAGTAAAATTCGAGAAAAGATGCGCGACTTTAACTTTTTTTTTGTTGTTTCTCCGAGCCGAGCAGCCGAGCAGGCCAGAGGGAGAGAGAGAGAGAAACACCTAGAGAGAGAGAGAGAGAGAGAAGCACAGAGAACGCAGAGAAACAGAGAGAGATTTCAAGGGAGTCGATTGAGGCTGTGACACGCCACCCACAAACGAGCGCGCGCGCGCAAAATAAAAGACAGAAAAAAAATCCGCACCCCCCGCAAAGAGAAATCAAACGACGCGCGCGCGCGCAACGCACAACGCTGCAAAATCAAGAGCACACCTTTGATTGAGATGATGATCGCAGGAGCATCATCACCGCTAACGATGATACCCGTTGTTGTTGCTGCCAATAATCGTCCGTTGCGTCGCCTCACTTCTTCGGGAAGAAGAAGCAGAAGCGGTGTTTTCGGTGGCCCCCACGTCGCTTCGAGAGGGGTGCGCGATGGCAAATTTTCTTCTCCTCGTCTTCGTCGGGATGATGATGACGATCATCACGAGGAGCGATGGTGCCGCATCCAAACGCGCGCGTTGTTCGAGAAGACGCCCGCCGTGGATGATAGCGCTGACAAAATGCCACGCGAAGAACAGAGAGAAGAGGACGACGAGGAGAAGAAGAGAAGGGCGACGACGGGGAGCGGAACGTCGTCGTCGTCGTCGTCGTCGTCTTCCTCGTCCTCGTCCGGCAAAAGCAACGGTAAAAATAACAACAACAACGGCGGCAGTAGCGGCGGCGGAATAAGTTTCTCATCGATTTCCTCCCCGGCGTCTGCGTTCGTCAGTTCAGTGTTATCTGGTAGCGCGAATAAGAAGGAAACGAAGAAAACGAAAACTGACTGGGAGACGTCCTCGTCTTTGTCCTCTTCTACGCGAAGGAGGAGGAGGAGGAGAAGGTGGAGAGAAGGCGACGACATCGACGAAGACGACGATATTAATCCTCTGCCGATTGATTGGGAAGATGCGGTAGAAGTGACCATCGATGATGGCGAAGAGGAGGAAGAGGAAGAGGAGGAAAATGAACAGGACTTCGAGAGCGGAGCGCGAGGAGTTGCCGAGGGAGTTGCAAGCGTGGAAAGAGACGGCAGCAGCAGCAGCAGCAGTAGCAGTAGCAGCAGCGGCGGCGACGACGGTGGCGGCGTTGGCGGCGAGAGAATTACGTCTTCATTCGCGACGCCAATAACGCAGCAAAAGCAGACCTCGACGATGTCAGAGAAAACGAAAGCGGCAAATAGCAGCGCGGTAACCGGCAGTAAGAGCAAAAAGTCTAGCAGCAGGAAAGACGGATCTGCTTCGTCGTCGAAAAAGGAAGAGATGAAATCTTTGAGCGCATATCCATACCAAAACGTTGCCGAGCAAAGTGTCGAAGCAAGAAGAGA
>Ga0255761_10003456_pt1 | contig 14294 bp, 9 predicted proteins | sample 071ome_29_FD_179961 | JGI IMG/M metagenome (GOLD analysis project Ga0255761, IMG submission 179961) | Coastal salt marsh microbial communities from the Groves Creek Marsh, Skidaway Island, Georgia - 071407BT metaG (version 2) | ecosystem: Environmental > Aquatic > Marine > Intertidal zone > Salt... | reverse complement strand
AGCACTTATCAGGCCGAAGATAGCCGGGAACAGATACGCCGGGTAGCCGAACGCATGCAGAAAAAGATCGGCAAACCAAGCACCGAATCGTCCTCCCAAATTCCGGGTGGGCGCTCCATCACCGGTAGACGTCCACCCGGGGTCCAGTGGGGAGTAGGTGATAAGACAGATCAGAAGGTAGCCGGTCAGAGCAGCTAGTCCGATGACCAAGGCCTCACGGCCCAGACGAACCAGCCTCGGGGAGATGTCGCGCTCGTCAGACTCGCGTATGTTCTTATTTTTGGGGGGCGCCAAGAGAAACCGGAGCTCAGAAATTCTTCAAATTGAACAGGTTCTATTATATCTGATGAGCCTGTTTTCACCGGAAAAGGTGATCCAGTCAGGACGACCTTTCTGGATTATCTACCCGATAACGGCGACAATAAGCTTATCCCGTTTACAGCAATTTACGAATGGCCATGACCCGCCACTGCAGACTTTTAATCCTGGGCTCCGGACCCGCAGGCTACACCGCAGCCGTTTACGCCTCCCGCGCTAATCTTTCGCCTGTGCTTGTCACAGGGATCGAACAAGGCGGTCAGTTAATGACGACAACCGAAGTAGACAACTGGCCCGGCGACCCCCACGGACTCATGGGTCCTGATCTCATGGCGCGCATGCTTACTCATGTTGAACGCTTTGGAACCGAGGTCATTTTTGATCATATTCACAAAGCAGAGCTGGGAACACGCCCTTTCACTCTTCACGGAGACACCAACTCCTACTCGTGCGATGCCTTGATTATTGCCACGGGCGCCTCCGCTCAATATCTTGGGTTACCCTCCGAAGAGGCGTTTAAAGGCAAGGGCGTGTCCGCCTGCGCTACCTGTGACGGCTTCTTCTATAAGGATAAGCCTGTTGCCGTCATTGGCGGGGGCAACACGGCGGTCGAAGAGGCTATCTACCTCTCTAATCTCTGCTCAGAGGTGACCCTCGTTCATCGACGGGATTCGCTGCGGGCTGAAGCGATTTTGCAGGATCAGCTGATGGACCGCACTGGCGCCAACGGGAATATCCGCATTGAGTGGAACCACACCCTCGAAGAGGTTCTCGGGGATGACACAGGGGTCACAGGTATTCGTATCCAAGGCACTCAGAGCGAGGGATCCAAAAACGTCGATGTCCACGGGGTATTTATCGCGATTGGACATACGCCAAATACGGATTTGTTCAGAGACCAACTGGATATCAATGGCGGATATATCAAGGTCCTTTCCGGAATTGATGGCAACGCCACGGCGACAAGCGTCCCCGGCGTTTTCGCGGCGGGAGATGTTATGGATCATGTATACCGACAGGCGGTTACCTCGGCAGCGACTGGCTGCATGGCTGCGCTCGATGCAAAACGTTTTCTGGACAGTGGCAAGTAAGTCTTTGTCGTGTCGCGAAAGAAAAAATCGAGTGACGGATTAACCGCCGAAGACTCTGCCCTTTTTCGAGCGGCCGTAAAAGAAGTTCAACCCATCCGGCGGCCACGGACAGTCTCCAACCCCCCTCGACCGCTTCGCCCGATCAGGCGAAATCAGCCTCTCGCTCCTGATACGGGCACCGTCGAGGAGGATGGCGAAGCCTTTCGCCGCCTTCGCCTTCCGCTAAAGCGTTTTTCCCAGTTAAAAAAAGGATCAATACCTCCTGATTCCCTTATTGATCTTCATGGGCTTACCGTTGCTGCGGCGAAAAGACAGTTGCGCCAGTTCATAAAGAACTGTTCTCTGGCTCAGGAGCGCTGCGTACTTGTGATCACGGGCAAAGGTATCCACTCTGAGGAGGGTTTTTCTCCTCTGCGTATCGCGACATTGGACGCCCTTCGCGAGCTCCCTCAGGTTAAGGCTTACTGCTGGGCACAGATCCGGGATGGCGGCAGTGGCGCGTTCTATGTACTCATCCAGAATCCTGACTACTGATTAGCGCCACCGCGTGCGCGGCGATACCCTCCCCTCTGCCAGTAGCGTCGAGGCCTTCCGTTGTAGTTGCTTTGACAGAGACCTGCTCGGGGGCGATACCAAGGTCTCTTGCAATGTTCTCCTCCATAGACGATACGTATCCAGAAAGGCGAGGGGCCTGGGCGACAATCGTGCTATCGATATTTGACACGGCGTATCCTCTTTCGCTGATAAGCGCATGCACATGCCTAAGGAACTCGCGACTGTTGCGATTTTGATGGGCAGGGTCTGAATCTGGAAAATGCAAACCAATGTCGCCTAGGCCAGCAGCGCCTAGCAGCGCATCACAGATCGCGTGAAGCAAGACGTCGGCATCGCTATGGCCCTCGAGCCCGAGATCGAAAGGAATGCCAATCCCGCCCAGCGTCAGAGCGCGGCCCTTCACGAGTCGATGAACGTCAAAGCCATGTCCAATTCGAACACTCATTGAGACTCCTGCTGCTCGAATAAGGCCTCCGCCAGGACGAGGTCACTCGGCGTGGTGATCTTTAAATTGTCTCGGCCTGATTCGATTAGCCTAGGTTGAAATCCCGAGTTCTCCATTGCTTGGGCCTCGTCGGTGCATGGTATGCCGGCTCGCAGGGCTGCGGCAACTGCCGCTAAAAGTGTACGAGCCGGAAACAACTGGGGCGTTAATGCCTGCCATAGGGTATTTCGATCCTCGGTTCGCTCCACCCGCCCCGCTTGACTAGCTATTTTTAGCGTGTCCAAGCTACGGCACGCAAGAATCCCCCCATTGGTATCTGTCCCCGCCAGCGCAAGTAATCGCTTGATGTCTTCTACTTTAACGAGCGGCCGGGCGGCATCGTGAACGAGCACCCAGGCATCCGGATGCGCCTTTTCCACGACCTGCTTAAGGCCATTGAAAACAGTCTGCATGCGGGTCTGGCCGCCGAGGAATGTCTGTATCGCTGAGCCACTACCCAGCTCGGTGTGATCCCACCAGATGTCGTCTGGATGCAGCCCTACCAAGATCGTCCTGACGCTACTTAGTCCGGCCAGCCGGTCTATGGTTCTATAGAGGATTGCCCGGCCCCGGATCGTGGCGTACTGCTTGGGGATTTTGGATCCGAAGCGCTGACCGAGACCGGCCGCAGGAACGATCACCCATATTTCTGGAAACATCATGCGAGTTGAATTTCTGCTCATCATCGAACTGATAAACGACAGAGACGATTCGCGAGTTTACGTTAAAATACCCCGCTCTTCTTTCGCTCGTTTGATTAGTGCCTACCTCCGAGACCGCCCCACTACGTGCTAAACAGGGTCCATCGATAAGGTGGCCAAGACTCCCTGGAGCAGCGCTCGGATTAAACATAGCGACCGAGAGCACCTTACGACCGTTTTTAGTTGTCGTAGCTGGGTCACCTCGCGAGTTTCATGCGTTAGACGACGAGATCCGCTTCTTTTTAGGCCGGAACAATGATCAAGTGGTTTGTTTTCCGGGCTGGGAAACCCTTGCCTACGACCGTTTTTCCCCTCATCCAGAGATCGTATCGCAACGAATAGCGGCGCTTGCCTCCTTAAGTCAACCTCATGCGGTGTTGCTGGTCACCGTCGAGCAATTACTGCTTCGCCTATCCGCTACCGCGTTTATCCGCGCAAACAGTTTCACCCTTGCGGCCGGTCAGGAGATTGACTCCTCCGGCTTTCGTGACCGACTCATTGACTGCGGATATTTACCGGTATCAAAAGTTAGCGCGCCTGGCGACTTTGCAGTACGCGGTGGAATCATCGACGTTTTCCCAACAGGAACGGAGCGACCTTTTCGACTTGACCTGTTCGGGACAGAGCTCGAAAAGATCCGCTTTTTTGACCCCATCACGCAGAAATCACTCGGAGACGCATCTTTCCTTTCCATTTTGCCGGCTAGAGAGTTCCCGACCGATGCAAACGCTATTGAGACGTTTCGACGCAATTATCGGCGAGCGTTTGAGGGCGATCCTCAAGCATCGGCTGTCTATCAAAATGTGACGGCTGGGCGATTTCCCGCCGGCATCGAGTATTATTTGCCCCTCTTTTTTGATGACCCCGCTTCGTTGTTTGACTATGTTCCACCGGACTCTGCTTGGATATTTCCAAAAGACATCGAGAGCCTGCTCGCCGTGGAATGGGCTCGGCTGAATGATCGATTTAATCTTTTTTCGCTGGATGCAGAACGTCCGCCACTGCCTCCTGACCTATTAGCACTGACACCATCTGAGGTCCTATCCAGACTATACGAGCACGTCTGTATCACCACGGGCCACAGCAAAAATATTTCTGACTCCTGCAAAAAGGCTCTCGATCCACCGAATTACCAGGTTGACCATCATTCGGCCGAACCCTTCTCAGCCCTTGTCAATCGCTTAAAAAAATCCGGAGGTCCAGCCGTCGCGCTCAGCGTGGAGTCTGAAAACCGGCTTAATACGCTAAATGACCTGCTTCATTCGTACGGAATCAAGACCGAACGAATGGGCTCCTGGCAGGCATTTTTAGAGGGCGCGAACGAGCACCCCGGGCTCATCATCTCGCCTCTTGATCGGGGGCTGTTGCTTGAGGGTGACAGGGTAGAGCTCATTGTTGAATCTCAGTTGTATGGCGGGCGAAGCGGCCGAAAAAAACGCCGCGGCCGAAGTATCGACCCGGAGGCCATTATCCGTTCAATTGCCGAGCTCAAGACAGATGACCCCATCGTTCACGCCGACCACGGTGTAGGGAGATTCAAAGGTCTTGAATTTATTGAGATTGACGGCCAGCGAGGCGAATTCGTGGTAGTCGCTTACGAAGGCGGCGGCAAGCTTTACGTACCGGTGGTGAACATTGGCGTGCTGTCTCGCTATATTGGTGGAGATGGCGATACCGCGCCCCTTCATAAACTCGGGGGTGATCACTGGATAAAGGCCCGTCAGCACGCTCAAAAGCGTGCGTTCGACGTGGCTGCTGAGCTTCTTAAGACTCAGGCCTTACGCACCGTCCGCCCCGGAACGCCGTTTGAGGTCCCGGTCATCGAGTATGAGCGCTTTCGGTCTGAATTTCCCTACGAGGAAACCCCCGATCAGGAAGCGGCCATCGAGGCCGTTATAAATGACCTTAAAGCCCCAAACCCAATGGATCGGCTGGTCTGCGGCGATGTGGGCTTTGGGAAGACAGAGGTCGCCCTCAGGGCCGCATTCATTGCCGTGCACAATAACCATCAGGTTAGCCTATTGGCCCCCACGACGCTCCTGGCCTCCCAACATCTCGAGACCTTCCGCAGTCGACTGCAGGGATACCCTATTCGCATCGAATCACTCTCTCGTTTTCAGTCCGATCGCGATGCGAAACAGATTCTTGAAGACCTGGCCAATGGTGCCGTCGACATCATTATTGGCACGCATCGACTGCTGCAAAAAGACATACGATTCAGAGGTTTGGGGCTGGTGATTATTGATGAAGAACATCGATTCGGGGTGCGCCAAAAGGAGCGATTGAAGCAAATGCGCGAAGAGGTAGACGTGCTTACACTGACGGCTACGCCTATACCTCGTACGCTGAATATCGCCCTCTCGGGAATTAAGTCGGTTTCGCTCATTGCCAGCCCTCCCGCCGGGCGTGTAGCGATTCAGACCTCCGTCCAACCCTATTCAGAAGCAATCATTAAAGAGGCCTGTGGACGTGAACTGCATAGGGGCGGGCAAGTCTATTTCCTGCATAACGATGTAAGCAGTATCGAACGGATGGCCGAGCATTTACGGCAACTCCTGCCAAATGCCGGCATCCAGGTGGCCCATGGCCAGATGCCTAGAACCCAGTTGGAACCCGTGATGCGGGACTTCTACCATCAACGCTTTGATATCCTGGTCTGCAGCACAATTATTGAAAGTGGGATAGATGTCCCTACCGCTAACACTATCATCATTAATCGAGCAGACCGCTTTGGTCTCGCCCAACTTCACCAGCTGCGGGGACGTGTCGGCCGCTCCAAGCACCAGGCCTTCGCTTTTTTATTAACGCCTGATCCCGCGGCTGTTAGCGAGACCGCTGAGCGACGCCTCACCGCTATTGCTGAGCTTACTGATTTAGGGGTCGGATTTGCTCTGGCAAACCATGACCTAGAGATTCGCGGAGCCGGGGAGATTCTCGGCGAGGATCAAAGCGGCGCAATTGAAGAGATTGGATTCTCGCTGTACACAGAGTACCTCAATCGCGCGATCCACAGTCTGGCCGACAGCGGTCAGCTCAGGTCTGGTCTTGACCCAAGCCTGGATGAAAAAAAGACAGATATAGATCTTTATGCAAGTGCGTTTCTTCCCGATACCTATCTGCCCGATGTTTACTCCCGCCTGGTGTTTTATCAGCGCCTGGCGTCTACGTTCGATGAGGCCGAGCTATATGAGTTGAAGCTGGAAATGCTGGACCGCTTTGGGCCACTGCCAGGCGAAGCAGAGATGCTGTTTCTACAGACTCGGCTGCGACTTCGGGCCACGCACCTTGGCATCTTGGAGATAAGATTGAGTCGAACCGGTGGTTCATTCATATTCGAAGAAGAGGCGAAAATCGATCCATCAGGGATAGGCCGATTACTTTCTCAGGAAAGAACCGTTTTCAAAATGATTTCCCCGGTCAAAATGCGGATTGTTCTTGAGCTTCCAGACGCTATCGCGCGGGCTGAGCTTTGCAGCTGGGTACTTGACGAATTAGACCCTGAATCAGAGTCTGTAGCCGATCTCGCCTCGGTCTTGGCCAGTGGCGCGATGGAAGGAATCACATATTGACCAAGAGAGTCAGCGTATGGGTCTGTTAAAAAATGTGCTATTTGCGACCGGGATTTTCTCGGCAATGGCCACCTTAGGTGACTCGGCCGTTTGGGCGAGCTCTCAAATCGAATATCTCGTCGTTGTTCCCACGGAAAACGAAACGGCCGACCCGAAAAAAACCCTCACACCAACCCAACTTATGGCATCGACTGTTCTTTACAGACCTTCCGAAAAAAAATCGAGTCAACATCGCCTTGTGAAACAGCAGGGCAAATTATCAGCCTTAAAAGCGCGATTAAAGGCCTCAAAACGTTATCAGATTCTTGTCCACGCGACCGTGCCCGGCACTCAAGACCCTCTCGCCGCTCGTTACGTTATTGGGAATCGAAATAGCCTCGCTCACCACGAGCTCTGGATAACGATCGGAGTCAGCCCCGATAACGTGCGAATGGTCGAACTTGCCAGCTCGTTCAGGCAAGACGTCCCCGGTGCCCCAAGCGCTGGAATTGCCCAGTTTTCCCCATCTTTTGAAAGCGGTTCTATCCTCGCACACGAACGGATAACGCCAGGCACGATTTATCTTTTTAACCAGCCAGCGTTTGCTATTTTTCTCATCCTAAGCACGCAGCCCTAAAGTCCGAAGAAGCCTTCATGCCACGTAGGCCGTCGGATCACTCCTCCCCGTGTCCCGGAGCTCATACTCGGGCACCAACGATATGGCTATTTCTTTCGCTCGAACATGATCATAAACCTCTACGGCCTTACCTAACTCCGCGAACAATCCCCAGAAATGGGCGGAGTCAATCGACCGTCCCTCTGCAAGCAGAATTTTTTCATTTGACGTCGGGGTAAGCCGCTCGTCAGGATGAAAGAGCTCTTCCGTGAGTTTTTCACCGGGTCGTAAGCCTGTGTAATGGACTTCAATCTCATCGTCCGGCACTTTTCCCGCCAGGCGAATCATTTGACGCGCAAGGTAATCAATCCTCACCGGCTCCCCCATATTCAGAACAAAAATCTCGCCTCCAGCGCCCATCGCACAAGCCTGCAAAATGAGCTGGCACGCCTCTGAAATAGTCATGAAGTACCTGGTCATCTGAGGATCCGTCACCGTCACCGGGCCTCCATTTCGAATTTGCTGTTCAAATAGTGGAACCACACTACCTGCAGAACCGAGCACATTACCAAATCGAACGGTAACAAATCGGGTTGCCCCGGAGAGGTTATTCAACTGGCCGACCATTTCAGCTAGGCGCTTGCTCACACCCATCAGACTGCTTGGATTAACAGCCTTATCAGTCGAGATCAACACCACCTTGGCTACGCCCGCCTCAATGGCAGCGTCCGCTACCGCCTTCGTCCCGAAGGTGTTGTTTCGGATCGTCTCTCTAATCTGATCCTGCAGCATCGGCACATGTTTGTAGGCCGCCGCGTGGAAGACAATATGCGGATGGTGTTTGTTGAAGATATACCGCATTGAGACCGAATCACAAACGTCTGCAAGAAGTCGACTGAAGCGTACATCAGGGAATTTACTTTCAAGCTCGAGCGTCAGGCTGTAAAGGTTGAACTCGTTCTGCTCAACAAGAATGACCTCCTGAGGGTCCAAGCGGGCAACCTGTCGGCAGAGCTCACTACCGATTGATCCGGCGCCCCCTGTAATCAATACCCGTTGGTCGCGAATCATCTCCGACATGGCCTCCCAATCAAGCGCCACCTGATCTCGACCCAGTAAATCATCCAGCTCAACCGATCGCAGATCCATGCTGGACGCACTACCGTCCAGGATGTCCTGAACCTTTGGCAATGTACGAAACCGAACCCCTGCCCTCGCACAATAATCGACGACCGCTCGCATCTCCTGAGCCGTGGCGCTTGGAATCGCGATAAGCACAAGCTCTATTCGAAGCAGCCGACACAGAGCCGGTATCGACGAACAGCGATCAAGTATTCGGACCCCCTGAATTTCGCGACCCTTCTTGCTAAGATCATCGTCAATCAACCCAACGACGTGGTAATCGAGCTCCGAATTGCGCTGCAAGTCTCTCAGCAACATATTGCCGGCCGCCCCTGCACCAACGATCAGCACCCGCCGACCTCGCGACCGTCGAATCTGTCCATCACGGAACAGTCGATAGACAATGCGCCCACCTATTAAGAGCCCGATCAAGAACAAGCCGTGCAACGGAAAAACCGACCGGGGAACCGCGACCAATTTCGTTGCAAAGAAGATCGCAGCCGCAGACACGATTGTCCCCGCCACGACCGACTTAATGACTACCGAAAGGTCATAGGTAGAGGTAAAGCGCCAGGCGCCGCGATGTACGCCAAAGGTGGCGAAAAAAATGAGATGAGCGGGTACTACTATCCAGAGCATGGCTAACGCCTGACCCAGAAAGACGTCGGGGATTTGATCGAGATTAAAACGAAACCAATATGCCCCGAGCCATGCGAGCACCACGGAACCCGCATCGTGCAAAAGCACGGGCCACCGACTGAGCAGGTACTTAAGCGAGCCTTTAAGCGATTGGATAAGCGACTGACCCATGGGTGTTTGCTACTGTGCTGGCCTCGTTTTTCCCTTGGCGACAACATAGCCGCCAAATAAAGCGAGGATAGCAGTTGCGCTCAAGAAGAGCCAACTTCCAAGCTCAGGCCTGGTCACAATAACGTTGGCAATCAGCGCCATCAGGCAAGTGAGAATCCCCGTTGCGACAGCTACGGATGAATGACTCCATCCGCTCAGCACAAGACGTTGATAAAGGTGCTCACGATGCGCACTCAGCAGATTGCGACCCATCAACATACGCCGAAAAAGAGTGAAGGTCGAGTCGAAAAAAAGAAAGCCGCCAAGCACTAAAAACGCCTCAACAGGAATACCGTAGTGGTTCGCCCCGAGAACCATTGAGACGCCGAGCCAGGCGCCCAAAAATAAACTTCCACTGTCCCCCAGAAACACTTTTGCCGGCGCCCAATTGAATACCAAAAACCCGAAAGTCGCTCCAGCATTAGCCATGCAAAGAAGCGCAAGACCCGACCCACCATGAAGCCAAAACCAGTAGGACAGCACCATATTGATCAACAGACTATGAACGCCGACGAGGCCGTCTGCCCCGTCCATGAAATTAACCAGGTTCTTCGTCCAGAATAAACAAAGCGCGATGGGTAACACCACGAAGGCTTTCGGAAAATAAAAGAGTTGGCCGAATAAAACCCATGTTTCGCTGAAGATCGTTAAGAAAGCCGTGATCACGCTTAGCAGGATACCCGCCGCAATTCGCAACCTAACCGACAACGAGAGATGGTCATCAAGAAAGCCAAGAAGCGCCGTCCCTATCAATACTCCAGCAAGACCCAGGGCAGCCGGACGAACAGGAAAATAAAGACTTGCCGCTAGTGCAACCGCCCCAACCGTTATTGCGATAGCCAGGCCAGCCCCTCGCGGGGTTGAATTTTGATGAAGACTCCTTTGATTTGGAATATCGCTTGCCAACAATCGTGAATGTGCTTTGAGTAGGCTCCAGATCAGTCCGGCACTTAGCCCACCCGCAAGGACGAACACTAGGATCGCGAACGAGATGGTCATATCGTCTGGCACTGCCACTTAGGGTCTGAAACGCCGCTTTTCGACAGACGCCGCGAGGCTGGCTCTTGTATCGGTGAACGTGAAATCCTGAGCAAGACGGTCGACGAAATCCTTTGGAATCTCCCCGAATGTAGGCAGCCTACGAAGCGCAAAGATAATGCATCGAAGAGCCAGATGATTAACTCGAAGCGTTCGCACCGGGCAGTCGACACTATCGGCACAGCGCGCAAGCAATGTGTCAAAAGAGATAGGCTCCCCACCTGGATATTCGACAACCGCGAGCTCCGTATCCAACTTACTCGATGAACCCAATACTCTCATGATCCACTCGGCAAGATCATCCGCATGAATCGGATTTCTTAGACCCACTGCAAAAGGAAGCCTCGGCCGGAACGGGCTGCGCGCCAGGACCCTTTTTATTGCATTAATGTTTCGGTTCCATCTACCGCCAAAAACTAACGTGGGCCTTAAGATAAACGCGGGTACGCCCTTATGATGAAGATTGGATTCGATCCATCTCTCGCCCTCTTGCAGTCTTCGCGCCACCTCGGAGCGCGACTTCGCTTCTGCCGAGTTCTTGGTAGTGATGCTGGTCGAACTGAGGCCAATAAACTTATTGCTTTCAGAGCGAAGGAGGTGAAAAAGATCTGAATATGCAGGCAGTTCCCAAATCGGGCATAAAGTGACTACTCCCGCAATAAGGATGTTTGAATGAGCGAGATGCCGCTTCAGGAAATCGGGATGAAGATTGGTCACGTTGGGAAAATTTGGAAGATCGTCGACTCTTCTGCTAACAGCCAAAACGTGCACCCCACTCGCCGAGAGTCTCGCTATAAGTGCCTCACCAATGTCGCTCCGAGCACCCAGAACAATGTGAACCACGGTGCTTCCAGTAAGCCCCCCAACAAGCGCTTGAATCGAACCAGCCGGCGGACGTTGATCGCTGCTTGGCCCGCTGTTCCACGATTGGAATCGTCGCTCGTAGAGGTTTACCATCCCGAGGAACGTCCGGAGCACAAATCCGGGAATGTTGGAATATTTTCGAAAATACTGTAGGAAGCCACGAGCTTTGTGAGCGCCAAGCGCCCCAGACGTTAACCCACCAGAAGCGCCCTGATAATGATAAAAAACGGCCTGCGGGACAAAGCGCACCTCAAACCCTGACCGGCGGATGCTACGGCAAAGATCGAGATCCTCGAAGTGCAGGAAGAACGCCTCATCGAAGCCGCCCACACCTCGAAACACGCTTTCCCGAACGGCGAGGCATGCACCCGAAACCGCATCTACTTCTATTGCTTCATCGCCAAGCGGCTCGTTCGTCAAGTCGAAGGTGGGGAGAAACCGCAGGCCTGTTACGCGGCGCATTACTTTGCCGGCAGACAGCATCAAAGTGGGATCTCGGCGCCGACCACCGCTTTGTTCGCGGCCATCAAAACCTAATAACAAACCCCCACAGGCGCCTAAATTTTGGTTAGCCTCGAAGAATGCGAGAAGGATCTCGAAGGCATCCGTACTTGGGAAACAATCCGGATTGAGAAACAGCAAGATTTGTCCCCTCGCCGCCTTCGCGCCCAAATTACAGGCCGCACCGAAACCTATGTTGGAATCAAGTGGAAAAAACTGCACGCCCAACTCCGTATGACAAAATTCGGCGCTGAGATCAGTCGACGCATTGTCCACCACAATGACGTCCACCGCGCCGCGACAACGCTTTAAATGCGATACGGACTCACGAAGAAACGGCCCTGAATTGAAATTTACGATAATGACCGAGATCGTTTTGAAATCGATCACTGTATTGCTTTCCCCGTTTGCAGACACGCAGCGTCCGCCGTGGCGCTAACTCGCTTGTCCGTGAATGTGACGAACCTCGTAAATGGGCTTATCCTGGGATTCGTGGTACGTCCGCGACTGCAACTCGGCCAGAAGGCCAACCGTTATGAACTGTAACCCAACGAGAGTCAGGACAATCCCTCCAAGAACGGCGGGGCGATCGGCCAAAGGGATGCCCAACACGGTGCGCTCAAAAAAGAGCCACGCAAGTGTGCCAACGCCCGCGACCCCGCTAACCAAACCGATACTCCCAAAAAATTGAATTGGTCTTGCCGAGTAGCCGAGCAAAAACTTTACGGTCAACAGGTCCAACAACACCCGAAAGGTCCGGGAGATGCCATACTTTGAGACGCCGGCGGTTCGAGGATGGTGTCGAACCTTAATTTCACTCATCCGTACGCCGTACCAACTCGCAATCGCGGGAATAAATCGGTGCATCTCCCCATACAGACGTAGGTTTTTTGCAACATCCTGACGCATAGCCTTTAACGTACAGCCGTAATCATGCAGCTTGACATCCGTGGTGGTCGAGATGAGCCAGTTGGCGATTCGGGAAGGAATTAACCTAAGCCACAAGCCGTCCTGGCGCTTATGTCGCCAGCCGCACACGAGATCCATCCCCCGGTCAATCTCAGCGAGTAAGGCGGGGATATCTGCCGGGTCGTTCTGGCGATCGGCATCCAGGGTTACGACCACCTCTCCGCGGGCAAAGCGAAGCCCAGCAGCGAGCGCCGCCGTCTGGCCAAAATTTCGGCGAAACTCTATAACGACAAGTCGAGAATCATTTGCCGAAAGCGCCTTAAGGGCATCGAGCGACCCATCTTGGCTGCCATCATCGACACAGATAATCTCGAACGCCTTAGCCGTTCCCTCTAATGCCTTGATGAGGTCCTCGTAGAGTGCCCCTAAGTTCTCGGCCTCGTTGTAAACCGGTAAAACGACCGAGATCTCTATTTGCTTCATGATTTAACCGGGCTCCCGCCTGCGTGCACCGGTATTCTGGGTCCGGCGATAACTACTTCAGTATCCAAGCGCAGCAGCGGATTGTAATACGGATCTCCGGACTCCAGCACGTTTGCATGGCGCTGCCGAAACCTGTCGCGCTCTCCTTCAAAACGTTTTTGCTTCTCGACTGTGTCCTCATAACCCCGACTTATCGACTCGTGATGATAGGCTTTAGCGTAAGGAGTAAAGATGTTCCGATATCCTTTCTCCATTAGCCGCAGGCAAAAGTCTACATCGTTGCAGGCAATGCCAAAGGCAACGTCATCGAGCCCGCCTACTTCAAGAAAAACCTGCCTTCGGCACATCAAGAGCGCAGCCGTCACCGCAGAGACATTTTGTATAACGCTAAGCCGATTGAGGTATCCGGAAAATCCTCCTTGCTCATGCTTATGAGGATGTCCCGCGTAGCCGCCAATTCCTATCGCGATACCCGCATGCTGGATCGTATCATCAGGATAAAAGAGTTTTGCCCCAACCGCACCCACTTCCTGCCTCTGCGAATGCTCAAGCATAGCTTCCAACCAGTCGGCATTGATGACCTCAATATCATTGTTCATTAAAACAATGTGATCCGCCGCCGACTGCTCGACGGCAAAATTATTTATCCTAGAAAAATTAAACGGGCCGTCAAAATCAATGAACCGAATACGGTCTGATTCTTTCTCAAAACGGGCTCGTATCTCATGCGTCAGCGTCTCCTCGCTCCCATTATCAACACAGATGATGCCGTAATTTCCATAACGGGTATTCCTGAGCAGAGTGGAAAGGCACTGCTGTAAAAAGAGCGGCTGGTCTCTAAAAGGAACGATGATATCCACTGCTGGGGTCCCGATGATCTTCCTACGAACCCTAAAAAAATGCGGCGCATTTGCCATCAACACTTCGCCGGCAATTCCCCTGCGCTCTAGGGCCTCTGTCACCGCCTGTTTCCCTCTAAGATGGGCCTCGGGTTTTGCTCCAGAGTCGAGACTGGTGGACTGGGGCGACTGCCTCCAGAAATAAAGTGGCTCAGGCACGTGTTTGATTCGATCCGTGTGCTCGGTAAGGCGTAGCAACAAATCAAAGTCCTGCGCCCCATCGAACTCACTCCTGAGGCCCCCTACACGTTCGAGCAGATTTTTCCGAATCGCGAGAAAGTGGGTAATATAGTTATGGGAGAGCAGAAGGTCCGGC
>Ga0255761_10003447_pt1 | contig 14306 bp, 10 predicted proteins | sample 071ome_29_FD_179961 | JGI IMG/M metagenome (GOLD analysis project Ga0255761, IMG submission 179961) | Coastal salt marsh microbial communities from the Groves Creek Marsh, Skidaway Island, Georgia - 071407BT metaG (version 2) | ecosystem: Environmental > Aquatic > Marine > Intertidal zone >... | reverse complement strand
GGAGTCGGCCGTAGTCAGGTGTGTCGGTATTTTCCACAAAGGCACGCCGAGCAACAGGATCAGAGCCAGCAGCGTGAGTTTGGGAAAGCGGGCTGCCCATTTATAGGGCGCGCCGCTCCATCGACGCAGTCGACCTCGCCGCCGCTCATGAGGTGGGATGACAGGCAGGAACCGCCCAATAACCGGGACCAGGAGCGCCGCGGTAACCAACGATGCGGTCATCGTGAGTGCCACAAGAATGCCAAACGGCAGAAACAGCTGCTGCAGATTTCCTGACAGGTAGACCAGCGGCAGCATGACCGCAATCGTGGACAACGTCCCTCCCACCAGCGGAAGCCATACGGTCTTGAGCGCTTCCCATTCGCCCCCCTTTCCGGGCCGGGCCTGCAGCTGCTCGACTACCACGACCGCATTGTCCACCAGCAATCCAAACACCAGAACCAGCCCGGCGATGGTCAAAAGGTTGAGCGTCAGACCCAGCGGACCTAGCAGCAGGAATGCCATGCTCAGGGACACGCCCACGCTGAACAGGACGATGAGCGTTGCCCGCAGGTTCTGCAGCATGAACAGGAGCACGAACACGACCAACAGAAGCCCGAGGCCTCCTCGCGTCTGCACGTCTCGCAGTTGCTCTCGGATCTCTTCGCTCCGATCATCGGCCACCAGCAAACGGACGCCTTCCGGAAGTTCGCTTCGCAAGATGTCGACCGAAGCGTGGATGGCTTCGGCAACCGCGATCATATGACTGGCACGCGCACGGTCAATCCTCAACGTGATGACCGCCTGACCATCAATGCGGCTGATCGTGCGAACCGGCGCCGGCCCCTTGGAGATTCTCGCCACATCGGAAAGCCGGATCCGATCACCATTTCGCCCCCCAATAACGAGGTCATGCAACGAAGCGGAGCGTTCCATCGATGCGCGGTAGAGCAGGGCTGAACGACCTTTGCCACGGACACTCCCGTACGCCTCGTCCCGCAATTCCTCACGAACCCGCATCAGAACGTCGTTCGGCCCGAGTCCATATGCCGTCAGTTTTTCCGGATCGAGCGAAATCAGTACCTCCCGCACCGTTCCCCCGATCACTTCGATTTCAGCGATCCCGCCAATACTGAGAAGGCGTGCCTTGACCGTCCGTTCCGCCAGCGTGCGCAGTTCATCCGAGGACATGGGGCCGATCACCTGCAGGGACATGAATCCCTGCTCGTCCTTTAGCTCCTCGGGGATCTGCTTGGTCAGTCGCGGCGTGACACGGTCAGGAAGCACATCCCTCAAAATGGTCAATTGTTCGTTGAGCTCGGCCACGTACAATCCGATCTCGGTGTCCTCATGGATCGAGACCGTCACCTGCGCCGAACCTTCGCGCGAAAAACTCTGGATATCCTCTGTGCCCGAGACCCTCTGGACCGCCCGCTCGATGGGTGCCGTCACATAGCGTTCCATGGATCGCGGCGACGCGCCTGGCCACGACGCCGAAATCGTCACCGAGGGCAGTTCAATCTGAGGGGCCCATTCCAGGGGCACACTTCGGAGGGCAAACAGACCAGCCAACAGGATGGCCGCTGACCAAGCCAGCACACCGACGGGCCGGCTCAACCAGGCCGTGAACCAAGCGGGCGCCGGGCCCACAACGTTCTTGGAATCCGATTGCTGCGCATCACCCATCAGATCGCACCACCAACGAGTACAAGACGGGCACCACGATCAGGGTCAGCAGTGTAGCCGCGACGAGTCCGCCTGTTATCACGATGGCCATCGGCGCGCGCAATTCAGCACCGGGACCGATGCCCAGTGCCAGTGGAAGCAACCCGAATGCGGTGGTGACGGTCGTCATGATGATGGGTCGCAACCGATCCCGACCGGCGTCCATGATGGCCGGAATGAGCGCTACGCCCGTTGCGCGGCGCTGGTTGATGAAGTCCACCTTGACGATGGCATCATTGACAACAATTCCTATGAGCACCACACATCCCGTCAGGCTCATCAGGTTGACCGTTTGTCCCGTAACGAGCAGGATCAACGCTACCCCGGCAAGGGCAAGGGGCACCGTCATCAGGATGACCAGCGGCTGGACAAGGCTTTCAAACTGGGCGGCCAGAATCAGGTAGACCAGCAGGATGGACAACAGGAAACTGATGCCCACGGCTCGAAGGCTGTTGCGGAACGCTTCATTCGCACCACCAATACGCAGCCTCACATCGGAAGGCAAAACGGGGTCCAGCGCTGCTTCGATGGCGCGGGTGGCATCATCCAGATCCGATTCCTGACTCACATCCGCCAGAATCCGCAGAATTGGAATCTGGTCGCCCCGCATGAGCGAAGCGGGAAGCAGGACATACTCGGCCGCAAGAAAGGTTGAAAGCGGCATGAGGCGGCCACGCGTGGGGACAGGCTCTGACAAAAGTGCTTCCACCGTAGCCTTGCGTGGCGTGCGCAACAACACAGGGATCTCCTCATTGACCGAGCGCAGATCGGTGGCATGCGCTCCCCTGGCAGCGGCCTCCAGTTGGGTGGTCAATTGCGATGAGGAGACTCCGTATCGGGACATGGTCTCCCGATTGAACATCAGCCGATAAGCCGGCACTTCGAAATCGTCCGAGAGCCGAACATTCACGAGCTCCGGCATCGCCTGAAGCAATGACAGCACCGACTCAAGGACTGGCGCGCCTTCCTCGCGACGCTCCACCAACAGATCCACGAACAGGTCCGCTTCTTCGCTGGCAAGCAGGCTTTCGAGCTGGGTACGCTCTGCGGCCACCTCCACCTGCACATCGGCCGGGACCGGAATGGCGTTGATCTCCCGGATGGCCTCATCCAGATCCACCTCCGGCGCCATTACGGTCAACAGATCAGCCTCGTACGGCGGACGCGGGTCGATCTGCAACCGGGATTCGTCGCGCTCCCCGATGTCGGCCAGCATGTGTTCGAATGATGCGGCTTCCAGCACTGCTTCTTCGTAAATCCTGGCCCGATCGGATACGAGAGCCAGATCAGCGTCAGCCGGAAGCGCCATGTGGATGTTCAGACGGCCCTGATTGGTCCTTGGAACGACTTCCCTGTGCACCTCCAGTCCCACCCAGCCCCCAATCACCAGAAAAAGGAGGGCGCCTATCGAGACCACGAATTGGTGCCTCAAAGCGCTCGAAAGCAGCCCCTCATACATCCGGATCACCCACCCTTCCTTTCTCGCCTCAACCGATTCGTCTTCGCGGCCCGCATCCGTACTTGACCACGCTGCCACCAGGGGAACAACGGTAAGCCCAACGATCAAGGAGGCCGTCAAAGATGCCACGATGGCCAACGATTGATCGGCAAACAATCGTCCGGCCAGTCCTTCGACCAGTGTCAGCGGCAGGAAAACAGCCACGGTGGTCAACGTACTGGCCGTGATGGCACCAGCCACCTCTGATGCGCCCTGGATGCCTGCTTCCCGCTCACTTAGACCGCCTTCGCGCAGGCGCGCAATGTTCTCCACCACCACGATGGCGTTGTCCACCAACATTCCGACTCCCAGGGCCAGCCCCGACAGCGAGATCAGATTGAACGAGATGTCAAGGGCCTCAAACAGTATGAGCGAAATGCCGAGCGACAGTGGTACGGCCAGACCCACGGCCAACAAGGCCCGTTTTCTGCGCAAGAACAACAAGAGGATCAGGAGCGCCAGCAAACCACCGAACAAGACCGCCTGCGTCAGGCCACTGATGGCTTCTTCGATGAATACGCTTTCGTCCACCACGACGTCCAGCCGGATATCATCCAGATCTTCCTGAAGATCCGCCAGGGCTTGGCGGATTTCCTCGGAAGCACGCACGGTGTTGGCATCGGGGCGGCGCTCAACCAGCAGCATCAGGGTTTCGGCTCCGTCGTAGCGAACCAACCCGCGCCGCTCGTCCACGCCTTCTCGCACCTCTGCCAGATCCCGGAGCCGAATGGGGCGATCTCCGCTCCAGGAAACGACCGTGGCCGCAATGTCATCAACGGATTCGAATTCTCCGGTCACTTCCACCGAATAGCGGAAAGGACCCCGACGGATGGACCCGCCTGGTTGCGCCACGTTGGCTGTCCTTAGCGCCGATTCCATTTGCACCAGGTTGATGCCGTGAGCCGCTAACGCTGCGGGATCAAGCAAGACGTCGATCTGGCGATCAAACCCTCCTGTCACGATGACCCTTGCTACATCACGGAGCTGTTCCACACGCCGGGCCACTACTTCCCGCCCGAGTTGCTTGAGGGCGCTCAGATCAGACTCCACACCATCCGATGCGCCATCCGCCCGTGAGAGCGAAAGGATCATGATGGGTTTATCGTTGGGGTCGATCCTCAGGACAATGGGGCGGTCCGACTCCTGTGGCAGCGAATCGCCCAGCCGATCCAATTGCTCGCGCACATCGAGCATGGCCAGGTCCAGGTCCGTATTCCAACCGAAGTCCAGTCGCACCATGCTGCCGCCGAGCATGCTGCGCGAGGTCAATCTCTGCAACCCGTCCGTTCCGCTGACCGCCTCTTCCACCCGCTCCGATATGGCCCGCTCGACGCGCTCAGGCGGCACATCGGGGTACGGCGTCCACACCACCAGCGTCGGGTAGCGAAGATCAGGCAGTAGGGAAACTGGCAGACGCACGTAGGCCGTGATGGCCAGAACGGACACCAGGAGGAAGAAGGCCGTGACGGTGACCGGCCTGTTGAAGCACGCCTGGATCAGTCGTTTCAAGGGATTGGTGGGGTCAAAATGCGTACTCCACGACGTTGCCAACGGCAATCCGGGCATCATGGGACAGCGAATGATGACCCGAAACGGCCACGGAGTCGCCCGGCGCCAGCGGCTCGATGATCTCCACGAAATCGCCTGAACGACGACCAGTAGTCACATACGTCCACTGCGCGCGCCCTCCCTCGACTACAAAAACCAGATCCCGCCCTTGCCGGACCAGTACCGATTCCGTGGGCACGACGAGGCGGTCCGGCAACTGGTCGGTCTCCAGATCCACGTATGCAAACACGCCAGCAATGAAGGCCCTGTCCCTGTTGTCGATGGCCACCGTTACGGTGCCTGTTCCGGTGGAGGGGTCCACCACTGGATTAATGGAATGGATGCGACCCGAAACAGTGGTGTCCCCAACGGCGGGAATCCGCACCCGCGCCGAGGCCCCGGGCTTCAATCCGATCAGATCGCCCTCCAGGACACTGACCTCAACTTTCATCCGCGAATCGTCCAGCAGCGTCAGGATGGGAGACCCGAGGGTCACGCGCTGCCCGACCTCTGTCTTCAGATCCGCCAGTCTCCCGGAAATGGGCGCTTCCACCCGCATACGGGACGCAAGGAGCCTGGCGCGTTCCAGACGCTGCTCCGCCTGGGAAAGCCCTGTGACAACGGCTTCGACCTCTTCCCGTCGCGCACCCGACCTGAGAACGGACACCTCATATTGCCGACGGGCCTGACGGTACTCTTCCAGCGTCAGCGCGCCGTCCTGATACGCCTGCTGGGCCCGCTGGTACGTGGCTTCTGCCTGGCTCAAACGCGTGGAATCGGCCGAGGCAGCCTGTGAACCGGCCAATCTGGCCGCATATTCAATCTGTGCATTCAGGAGCTCCGTCTCGGCTTCTGCCACAGAGATGAGTTGCTCCTGATCTTCCAGCTGCAGCAGCATGTCTCCCGCGGAGACGAAATGACCTTGCTCAAACGGGCGATCGGTCACGATGCCTGTGGCTTGCGAACTGATCTCTGCCTTTCGCCAGGGGGCCAGATGGCCCGTGGCTTCGGCGCGAAGCACGAACGCCATCGGCTCCACCACCATGACGTCCACCACTGCATTGGATGTCGTCCGTTCGGCGTCCGGCCGATTCTCCTCCGGCTCCTCAGCTCCAACCAACGCCGGCCACAACGCGTATCCAGTCAATCCGACCACCGCGAAGGCCAGAATGACTCCGGCAATGTGCCAGGCCTTGATGCCCCGGCGTTTCTTGTTGTCCGTCATGGATCTTTGTGGTTCGAAGTCGCGATATTGCGATCTGATGTCTTTGACCCCCTTGTAACCGACAATCACAGCAGTTGTTTACAAAGGACCATCCGGTCCAAAGTAAGCCTGAGATGCAAATACTCACTCAATCAACTGCGATTCAGACGGTCCAAGTGATTGCTCTAACATTGCCGGACAGAAACCCAGTAACGGAGACGATCCAAAACAAACAGCAGTTAAGATTTCAAAGACAAGATTTAACAGTCACTGCAAGCTATTTGAGGACAAAAACCGAATGAACGCGAGGGTTAGCAACTCGACCCTATAAACCAGAGTCGTATCACTAGCGTATCATGGTGCTTGATAATAGCCCCAACTAACTGTGTCACATCCATTAACGTACGCACATCACGTGACTCTGGATCAGGAGGTTCCAGGTTCGAATCCTGGTAGGGCAACTCAGAAATCCACCAGTGGCATCGGCCGCTGGTGGATTTTTGGATTTGGCCGATCGTGATACTTCGAACCTGGAAGCGTGCGAAGCACGCGGGGAAGGTTTGACACGAGGCCGCGAAGCGGCCGACTGATGAGCCAGCGGAGCTGGCGAACTAATCCTGGTAGGGCAACATCAATAAAGGGCTCCTAGTTCACTCTAGGGGCCCTTTTTGCATGTTTCTCCTTCAGTGCAACCAGATCATTTATGCGTCAATTTGCACGTAAGAGCACGGATTTGTAGAACATGTGTAGAAGAACCTAAGGCAAATCCATGATTGTCAAGAAGTACTGAGCATCAATGTCGTGATATGTACTGGAATTACGTTTAACTGCGTAGCAGCCGCTTCGCGGCTGAGCAACTCCCTGTTCATGTGCAGCCTCATGACCACGGGCGTGCTTTTCTATTCGCCTTATTCAATCGAAATCAATGAAAAAAACACTCCTAATAGCTGTTTTCTCCGGACTAATATTCATTGGGTGTGACAGCGCAACCGTGAACAATCTGGAAGACACCACCGCAACTGTTGAGAAGCGGGCATTCTCGGAATCAACAGCTACACCCTTCAACACTATAGACACAGCTCCGGCACTTATGTGGCTAGCCAAATCGAGCGACGCGTATGGCTGCGCGCTTACAGTCAGGGATCCCGAGACAGGATCTCTGCGGTTAGGGGTTAAGGATCTAAATTTTCCTCCGGGACTTGCGGATGGGTCGACCGGAGGACGTATTGTGAGTTACGAGCTCAAAGGAAAAGATAGGACCACTGTGCGTGCTGCTCATTGTGTTATCCCGAATACCAGCATGGCAACAGATTGGTTGATGAGAAAGCTCAAGTTCAAACGCAATCAGTTGGGCAAGGAGGAGTTCTCGTCTCGGGCCGAAGAGTTGTTGTGCTACCCAGATCCCACAGACCCAAACTGGATGGTCTGTGAATATACTGAGTCGATCGAGGTCGTTTGTCCTGATTGTACTTACTCCATAATCCACGCTGGCGGTGAGGAGATGTGGATTGAGATATATTCGGGCTGGGAAGGCGAAGGATCTGGAGGGGGCTCCTCTGGGGGAGGGTCGAATGGAACGACGACTACATGGAGCCTGCCGCATACCGACTCAATGCTAAGCGGGGATGCAATGCCACCCGATTGCACTAAGTCAACCTTGACAAACCACGAATCCGCGTGGTGTGGAGGAGAAGTAATGTCCAGCTGGGAGGAGACCTCCTTTAACAATGCAATTAGCAACCTCCATGCAAAAGGGGGCGTTTGCTCAGAGTTGGCAAGTTTGGCCGATGAGCTGAAGAGTGGACTCAGAACATTCCCGATGAACAGCTACGGATTTTCTGCAGCGGCGCGACAGGGCCATGATTGGTGGCTCATCGCGAAGGAGATTTTCACCTACCTGTCTTACGCGGAGACGGCCAACACGCAAGTATCCCTGCAGTCAACGATTGCCCACGAGATGGACCACGTCAGAACCGGCTTAGGAGCAGAGTTGCACCTTAGCAGCACCGGACATCATACTTACTACTCTCTTCAGTGCAGTCCATAGTCACGATTTTGATGCGAATAGCACTCCTAGTTGCGACGCTCGCTTTGGTGTCATGTAAATCTGTTGGCACAGCAGCACAGGATCCAGATGCCGATTCAGCCCTGTTCTCGATTTTGGTTAATCAGTTATTGGAGAGATACGCTGGCGAGGAGGTTCGCGTAGATCCTCGGCCGCTCAAGCCTGATCCCAAATTGGTGACCCTTAGAGAGACCCCTGATGAAATTCAGGATCGGATGCCAACGGTAACTGAGCCATGGTTGGCTGGAGCTAATGAGCTCGCCACTCGACGTGCTAGCTTGCTATCAACTTTGGATGTGTCAACCACCAATGCTTCTGATGACGCCCAGTGTCACATTATTCTCCAAGGAATGGAGTTTGAAGCCGTGGACTGTCCTGCAGAACGCTATGTGAGTGTTGTTTTCTCAACAGCCCGAGATGGCTCAGAATACTGGCCAACGAATGTTGGGGATGCGTCAGCGCTAAAGGTGAGTGGCAGGGCAACAGTTCGATCTATCGAGACCATGCTGGGCCCGGATGGATTTACGTCATCCGCCTACGATTGGGTCTTTGATATATCGGGGTCTGAGCCAATTTTCATCGACAGTGTGCTCCTCATCACCTTCAATTAATGTCCTAAGGCGGCGACCCAACAGATTAGTGGGTCGCCGTCTTAGGACTTGGATATAGTTGATGTGCGCCGATGCCACCAATATTCCCTCGGCAAACCCGACTGAAGATCGCGGTAATTGGTGGATAGCCTGAACGAACGGGGCATCAAGCAGCCGCATGTTCACCAAGCTCGTGGCGGGCCAAGACAGGGACCTTCATCGTCTCAGAGATTCGGGATTTCATTACGGGTCGAAAGTTAGGAGCTGTTCCTACCCCCGAGTTCACCGATTTCAGGAAAGCGTACAGCTATGTCGCCTTCAATCAAGCATTTGCCACTGTCATTTGCTTGACAAGTGATTGACCCTCTTGTGGATACATGATCTGGAATTGACTTCCCTCAGTAGTGCAACGATATTCATTCATAGGAACCACAGTTGAATGATATGAGTGGCTTTGGGAGTGTTCACATATTCCGAGTCGTGAATTCCATTGTGGTCGATAAACCAATTCTAGCTCGGCCCGAACTGTGGAACCCCAAACAGCGAATATTGAAGCGATTGAATTTAGTAAGCTGATCCTCGACCAGGACAATCCCCGGTTCCACCGGCGACAAGAATCGCAAAGAGATGCGATTGAGCAAATGATGCTGGTCGAGGGAAAGCACATGTATGAGCTGGCTTTAGATATAGGTAGAAATGGACGAGACAGATCCGAGTTACCTATTGTCATAGCTGGAGAGGAAGGAACCGATGAAGAAGGCAAATATGTCGTTCTAGATGGGAATCGCCGTCTCGTAGCATACAAACTTCTTCAAAACCCTTCGTTCGCCGAAGGACACATTGGCCCTAAGTTGCTTCTTGAACTCGTTGGCGTCGCGCAGAGCTTCTCTGGACCCCCTCAGAAGGAAACTTGCGTCGTTTTCAATAGCCGCGCTGAAGCCTACATATGGATCGACAAGAAACACGACCCAGATTCTCAAGGAGTTAGTCGAGTACGGTGGGGCCCAATTGCCAAAGAAAGACGTAAGGAGCGCCAAGGACAAAAAAGCATACCGTTGACCGTGCTGGACTGGGTCGTCAAGGAAGGCGATGTATCAGAAGAGCTCATTGATAAAATTGAGACCAATCGGTTCAAGTACAGAGTTTTTGAACGTGCTATCACAGGGCAGGATGATGATTTGCTTCACTTTTTTGGCCTTTCGGTTCAAGATGGCTCTTTGAAGAGAAATCACTCCAAGAAAGAGACCCTCGCCCTTCTTTCTCACTTCGTCCGACAAATTGACAATAAGACGTTTGATACCAGAAACCTCGGTAAGCGGGAGCAGGCACTCAGTACTTTGAAGGAGAAGATCCCTGCCGATTTACAACTCAACTCTGATTCGGAGCTGAGTCGTCCGGTGGTACTTGAAAGCGCAGATACTCCTAGACCAAGACAGCGCCGGGGTCGAAGGACCCAAACAAAGGAGACTAGAAAAACCCTGGTCTTTAAAGATTGTCCCATAGAGCCAGAAAAAGATGCAATTCGACGATTACTGGCTCAGATGAAGTCCCTACTGTAAGCTTCCCCGTTTTTCGGGGCGCTCAAAAGTAGGGATTTCGGGTTAAGGTACGACGTCCACTGGGGCTCGGTAACCGAGGGCCTTGTGGGGCCGGTGGTGGTTGTAATCTCGTTGCCATTCGAAGGCTTTGTCTCGCACTTCGTCGAGGGTTCGGAAGACATAAGCGTTGAGTAGTTCGCGGCGGATGCTTCCGTTGAGCCGCTCGACAAAGGCGTTCTGCATGGGCTTGCCCGGCTGGATGAAGGCCAGTGTGATATTGCGATCCTTGCACCAGACGTCCAGTCTGTGGCTGATGAACTCCGGGCCATTGTCAACCCGGATCATTTGTGGGAGCCCGCGGCTTTCCTCCAACTGCTCCAGGACGCGGATAACGCGCATGGCCGGCAGCGACGTGTCCGTCTCGATGCGGAGCACCTGCCGGTTGAAGTCGTCGATAATGTTCAGCATCCGGAACGTGCGTCCATTCCACCACCCCACCGCGGTGGGGTGGGCTGTCGTGCATAAAGTCCAAGCTCCAGACCTGGTTGGGAGCCGAAGGCTGGAAGAGCTGTTGCTTGGCGCGAGCTGGAAGCCGCTTCTTGGCCCGACGACGGATGTTGAGTCCCAAGGCCGTGTAGACCCGATAGACGCGCTTGTGATTCCACGCATGGCCCATGAGCCGTAAGCGATGGTGCGCCTGCCAGAAGCCGATAGCAGGATGCTTCTCAACGAGCTTGTTCAGCGCATCGATAATCGGAGCGTCGTTACGCTCACGACGTTCGTAGCGGTACGTGCTGTCGGCAATACCTGCCGTCCTGCAGCCCTGACGGATGCTCACGCCATGCTCTTCAGCCATGTGCGTAACCAACCGCCTTCTCTCGTCAGGGCCTAGAGCTTTTTTTCGACGGCATCCTTGAAGGCATGGTGGACCAAGGAGAGCTCGGCATACATCTTCTTGAGTCGGGCATTTTCCTGCTCGAGTTCCTTGATGCGTTTGAGTTCGCTCACCGTGAGCCCGCCATATTTGGACTTCCACTTGTAAAAGGTGGCCTGGCTGATTTCCAGTTCGCGGCACAGATCAACGGCGCGTTCTCCACGCTCGTGGCGGGCCAAGACAGAGACAATCTTTGTCTCAGAGAATCGGGATTTCTTCATGATTCGAAAGTAAGGAGTTTTTCCTACTTCCGAGTTCACCGACTTCAGGGAAGCTTACAAACTCAAAATCAACAAATCGCTGCGCACGGGTGCGTGAAGGTGCATTTTGAGGCCTTCAAGGGTTGTGTGTTTTGCCCCGATTCTACCAACGCAAAACGCCCCGAACCACCAAGAAACGGCGATTACGGGGCGTTTGAGAGTGTTGCCCTACCAGGATTCGAACCTGGAACCTCCTGATCCAGAGTCAGGCGCTCTGCCAATTGAGCTATAGGGCATCATTGCAGCTGCTCACGCGAACAGCGAGGCGCAAAATACGGCCGGTCAATGCCGTTGTCCACGCTAGGGTTCCTGTTGGCGTGTGGGCAGGAAGGTCTTTGCCCAGTTTTTACCGATCTCCGGGTGCCACACCGTCTTTATCATGTTTGGAACCGATGTGTACAACCGTACAACTCGATTCCAACGGTGTACGCAGAGCCCAGGCTTACAGGTAGGCTGATACCTTGAGTGGATGCTTTAGGTAAATCCAGGGTGTATGCACCAAGAAAAAAACCTGAGATGATGAGCCGCGTAGCACCACTAGCATTTTCGGAAAGCACCACCTGCTATGCGCATCATCAAGTACTTTTTCGAAGAGCCCACGCTGCTGGATTTTCCAGCGGAAGAGGAGGGCTCAACGCCGACGAGGAGCGGCCTGGAGGGACTAATGCGCAAGCATCGTCACTACAGGGGGTATCTGGCGGCGTCGGATCTTGCCAGCAATATGGTGGGTGGCTCGGCGCTTGAAGACAGAGCGGCTGCGGAGGTGCTTGCTCGCGTCATTGGCGGTCCGATCTGGTTCTCGAATCGGATGGCCGGGCAGGACGACATCGCCACGTCGTTGCTTTCCAGCCGGAGAGACATCGTGCAGGCGCTTTCCACGATGGGAAGCGACTCGGTGATGATGATGGATGTCGACCCCACCGAGAAGCTCGTCAAGGCGCTGACGGATGATAACGACCGGAAAGTGGGAATGAAATTGATTGCCGAGCTGCTCGACGGTGGGTGTACGCTGATCTTTCCGGAGAAAGCCCACTCGGGAAACGACTGGAGCATCTTCTCGTCCCGCCCACTGGCCGAGCGCATGAGAGAGGCGATGCACGAGCTCCCGCCGGATACGCGCGGTTTTGTCATACCGTACGTCGAGGCTCGGGGCGAGCACAAGTTCTACTTCGAGCAGTACGATCTGGACCTGTTTGCGAGACATGAGGTCCGCTGAGCTGTCCTGAGGGGCGATTAGTTGACTGACCGGACGTTTTTTGTAGATTCCGGTCCCCCTACCAATCGTACTGGACTGTGGAGTATTTCTTTTCCACGTCGGCCAACCCCGAACATCCGTTCATCCTGTTCGGACTGTCCCATGGAATTCTTTTCCTGTGGGTCCTGCTGTTCGGTTGGGTTGTTGTCAGGGCTGGAATGCAAGGCGATGAGAAGCGCAGGCAGCAGCTGCGCTGGTTCCTGATAGGTCTGTTCCTGGTGTGGGAAGTCGAATGGCAGGCCTGGCACGTCATTACGGATACGTGGTCGCTTCAGAAGAATCTGCCCCTTCATATGTGCAGCATCATGATCTGGGTGTCGATCTGGGGGCTGATTACGCGTAAGCGGTTTGCAATGGCGCTGATGTACTTCTTCGGAATAGCCGGGGCCATCCAGGCCATCATCACGCCGGATGCCATCTACGCTTTTCCGCACTTGCGCTTCATGAACACGTGGTTTTCCCACAGTTTGCTGATCATCTCCGGCTTTTGGGTCCTGTTTGTAGAGGGCTATCGGCCGACGCTCAAGGACGTACGAAACTGCTTTATCGCTGTGCATGCGTTCGCGCTGCCCGTTTATCTGATCAATATCACGATCGACGCCGGGTACCTGTATCTCGGGAAGAAACCAGAGACGGCATCTCTGATGGACTTCTTCCCGCAGTGGCCCTGGTACTTCTTCATTCTGCAGGGGCTTTTGTTGCTCATCATGATCGGCATGTATCTGCCTTTTCGGAAGTCGGATTCGGCCCTGCAACCGGTCACGGCCTGACTCAGTCAGGCGCAGAACGACCGCGCCGCATAGGCTGGTTTAGGTCGGCCAGGCACCAGGACCGGAAGTTGGCAGCTACCTGAAAGAAAACGGGCGGTCCGACTTTCGTCGGACCGCCCGAATCCTGCAAGCAGTGTTAAGGTGGTTGCGTAAGGCGCACTATGCGCCGGAGAACCGGGGTTCTCTTACTTGAAGGTAATACGCGTACCGAAATTAAACTGGCGTGGCAGACCAAGGAATACCTCAGCGTCATCTGCCATGCTGTTCACGCCGTTGCCTCCGTAGGCATTAAAGCGTGAGTTGTCCGTTGCATCCTGGATGTAGAAGCTGTCGAACACGTTGAAGACGTTTCCGAACACGCGGATGTCGAAACGGGAGGTTCCAAGCATGTCGCGTGGGATGTCATAGCCAACGTTCAGGTCAAAGACGTTGTAGGCTGGTGTTTCCCATACCTGACGTCCTGCGGTAGCAGCATCCGTACGGCTTGCCGGATCGAAATCGGCATAGAAGTTGGAGTAGCTGCGGCCCGTGAACTTGGCATAGAGACCGTCTACCGGGTAGACCGTCACAGCGTAAGCAACCTGCGTCTGAGGTGCGTCACCGACCTTGAGGTCTTTGACGTAGAGGTTTACTTCCTCCTGGCTGGCTGGGTTGGTACGGTCCGGGGTGTAGCGCGCAGCCACATCGTCCGTGTAGGTCCAGTCGCCAAAGGAGGCTGCCACGTCAAAGCGGATCAGGTCGAGTGGCTGGTAGGCCAGTTCGCCTTCAATCCCTTTGTGCAGGGCGTTCAGTCCGGTGATGTTGATCAGGCCATCGTCTCCGTTGAGTTCCTGAACGGAACGTGTGATCGTGCGGTCGTTCCACGTCGTGTTGTAGACGTTGATCTTACCGGCCATTTTGCGATCCGTCGAGCGGAAGTCCAGACCTGCTTCAAACGCGA
>Ga0255761_10003442_pt1 | contig 14313 bp, 10 predicted proteins | sample 071ome_29_FD_179961 | JGI IMG/M metagenome (GOLD analysis project Ga0255761, IMG submission 179961) | Coastal salt marsh microbial communities from the Groves Creek Marsh, Skidaway Island, Georgia - 071407BT metaG (version 2) | ecosystem: Environmental > Aquatic > Marine > Intertidal zone >... | reverse complement strand
CAAGACATTCAAAGAGAAGGTCAGATTGCAGCAATGCAGCCTGGAGCTAGCCGAGATCGTGCTATGGCTATGGCTCGTGGCATATCTGGCAGACAAAGTGCTTTAATTCAGGATAACTTGCTTCGAGCAAGATTTGGTGACATTGATAAGTTCCGAGGCTTTAGAGATCAAGCTAATTCTTATCGTCGTCAATTATTTAGTAAAGTTCCCTTTGCTCCTACAATGGCACCGACACCTTCAGCACCTGTAATGCAAGCAGGACCTTCTGCTTTGTCTTTGATCGGTGGTCTTGGTAGCGCTGCTCTTGGTGGTGTAACTGCTGGACTTGGAGCAGAAAGCACGTTCCGTGATCTTAAAATGTTTGGTAAGGCTCCGTAATTATGGCTGAATTTCAACGTTTTGCAGAGGATCCTAGCTATCGTCCTCTAGCCGCTATTACCCGTGGAGATGCTGCTGCTGCTAAAGCTCAGAAAGACATCCAACAAATGCAGTCCTTTTTTAATAATAACAGGACTATTGACCAGCAACGTATTGAAGATGCTAGGTTTGCAGGTCAAAACTGGAAAGCTCTTGCTGAGCTACTACCTTCTGCTGCTAAACTTTATGAGCAAATTGAAACTCAAACTGCTCGGGATAAAGCTATTGGAGAACAATGGGCAATTGATGTAGCCCCTCCTCAGCAACAACAAGAAGCTGAATCTGAAATAGCTGCTCAAGCGGAAATAGAAAATGCTACGGTAAAAGGCATTGCTTCGCAGTTAGATCCTGTTACAGCAGCTAAATTGGAAATGACTTCACGTCAAATTGGACGTGGATTCAATGGTGAAAAAGGTGTACTTACTAAAGCTAAAAGTACTCTTCCAGGTTACTACACAAGTTATGTTAACAGGTCAGATGTCTTTGTAGACACACCTCTTGGGCAGATGTCTATTGTAGAAGCTTACAATAGCACAGATATAAATGCAGTTCAAGCTGCGCTGCAAGCTGCTCGCTGGGCATTTATTTCAGAAAACAAACTTCAAAATGCTACTAAGACAAATTTTGTCGGCATTCTAAGTGATACTATTAAGAGCACAGAAGGTTACATGCTAACCAATGCTCTTACTAAAAACATTAACCAAGCTTCTGCAGATCAAAAAGCTAGTTATGAAGGACTTGCTTATGCTCAAGGGCGTAATGGATTCAAGAATCTAGCTGAAGTTCAAAAATCATTTTCTAGTCTGTCCGATCAACTGTACTTTGCTCCTAACGCTAATCTAACTCGACGTGAAGCTAATAGAGCTATTGTAGTTTCGTTGGCTACAGGCATGGCAATGCGTGGTGATTATGATGGAGCAGCTAGGTTAAAAAAAGTGCAAACCATTTCTGGTCAAGAAGGTACCGAACTTGGATACACTTTTAGTAAAGAAATTGATGAAGCTATAGCCGTTGCTAAAGCTACAGCACAGAAAAACATTACTGCAGAGGGTCAGATCATTGAGCGCAACATGCGTCTTGCTCTTGAAAGACTCCCTGAAAATGCTACTTTTAAACAACGACAGGCTGAAATTGACAAAGCTGTAACACAAGCAAAAGCTATTGGAGATTTTGCTACGGTAGATCGTATTAACGGTGATCGTGCTGTTCTAGTTTTATCTAATAATGTAGCTTCTAATGACAGCAAATTGTTGTCTCAAATTCAATCCGATATTTTACCTAACCGTAACACTCTAGAGCAACAATACAGATCAGGTAAAATTTCTAAAAATGCTTATGATCAAGCTACTAAAGCTATTGAACAACGAGAAGCACTAGCCTCCCCTCAAGTTAAACCAGTTTACAAACGCTGGAGTGATGAGTTAAAAGGTCAGCTTGACGCTAAACTTGGTATCAAACGAGATCCTCTTGGTTTTTTCCAACTTCCTAAAAAGTTTGCAGGATTAATTAGTCAGTCACAACTTTCTGGTTATTACGCATCTTATGAAAGGGACATCAATTTAGTTGCTCAACAGAGCTTGGCGCGTAGCGAAGGTATGACTCCCGATCAACGCTCGGCTCAACTTGACAAAGATTTGACCCAGTGGTACAAAGACCAAGTACTGACTGATGGGGGCAAGTATCATAACGGTGGTTTCTTAGGCGATCCTGATGCATCAAATGCTAAGAAAGCTAAGAGATACCAGAAGTATTGGCAACGTTGGGATGACCCTGCTTTCCGAGCTAGACCAACTTCATTCCCTCAACAGCTATCTGGTTTGTGGGAATATGGTACAACAATTCCTGATGATATCAAGTATGCTGCCAACACTCAACGTGACTTTATTATTAGTTACGATGATTTGATAGACTCTAAAGAAAACTGGGAAGCTGGTTTGTCTGACACTAATCTTCAACTTGCTGCGGCAGACCTTGGTATGTCTCCATATGAACTTCTAAACGATCAACTTGGAGTTTATGAAGAGACGAAGGTAAAACCAAAAGCTAGTGCAGATACACTTGCTAAATCAGAATCAAATCCAAATGCTGGTATTCATGCATTTGAACAAGTAGGTTTTCCTACAAAAGGTGCTTCCTACCTAGCTGCGGCAGTTGCGATTGCCAATGGTTGGAAAGATCCAAAAGCATTAGACCTTGACCAATGGCCTGAAGAGTTAAAAGCTCGTGATCCCGTTGCGTTCAACCGATTAATGCTACCTCAATCATCCGATAGACATCTGCAAGCTGCTATAGAATCCTTGTTTGGTCCTATGCCTGCATTGGCTGTCGCTGCACAATCTCTTTATGCGTAACGAGAATGACTCCTGAAGAAAAACTTAGGCAAGAAAACGCACTACTGGAACAACAAGTTGCAGAAGAAGCAGCAGCCATGCCTGCGCCTGAGGAACCCCAACCAGTTGCACGTCCTGAGGGACCGCTAACTGCGATTGGTAATGCCATTGACTATGTAGTCAGTGGAGACTATGTAAACGATGCCTTAAATGCTGTTAATACTGCAGCAACTAATGTATTTAATGCTCCAGATATTTTCAAATCTAACGAAGAACTAGAGCAACAACTACAAGCTCGTCGTACAGAAGTTACTGAAGGTGAAGATTTCTTTGCCAAAGCACTTTATGGTACTTCTGAAAATCTAGAAGCTGTTGCTGAAGGTGCACAAGCTGGACTTCAACTACCTACTACTGTTTTAGCTAATTTAAACAACCAAGCTGCTCCTTGGTCTACAGCCCCTGCTCGGATGAAAGATTCGGCAATTGCTACGACTTTGTTTGAACTTGCAGAAATTTTGACACCTACTTTGATGTTTCAAGGTGTGTCTGGTGTTGCTGGTTCTGCTGCTGGGTTGATTAGTGGTGGTCGTGCAGTTAGAGCTGGTATTGAAGCTGGCGCTGCTCAAGATGTAGATCAACTAATTGCTGGACGTACTCTAGCTAATAAATTAGGTGAGCTGTCTGAACGTCTGGGTATTATGCCTCAAGACGAAATGTATAAAACTCTTGTAGAAGGAGAGGCATTGCAATCTAAAGCTTTTATTGCTACGGTCGCTTTTCTTCAATCTTATATGCTTGAGTTTGGTGTAGACAGTATTCTTGCTAAAGTTACCAGTAAAGCTAAACCTACTCCTCTTACTGAAAAAGTAGCTAAACAGCTTAACAAAACTCCTGAAGAAATTCAAGCAGCTCTGGCAAATACTTATGAAAGATCGTACCTAAGTGCACTTGAGCCTGAAGATGGTATTACTCCTAATACTATTACACCGACAAGTGTAGTAGATGAGGGTAACCAAATTCTAGCTACTCCAGCATTTATGAAAGAGCTTCAACGTCAAATTGGCGTTGGGTTGGACGGTCTTACTTCTGCAGAACGTACTTACTTTACTAACCTTGATGTTATTTCTGAAGAAACTAAACTTCAGAATATTGTCATGGAAATGACTAAAGAACTTCCTGATTTGGTTCTTAACAAACTGGAAGAAGCTCGGATGCTTAAGCGTGGTGGAGAGTGGTGGTCAGCTAACAAACAACTATTCCATGAAGATTGGGAGCAGTTGATTGAAAAGTTTTCTGATGATTTTACAATCCCTTTTAGCAAAGAAGGTCTGAGTTCTAAGCAAGTCATTGAGCTGCAACAAAATATTGGTACTTACATGCGTGAAGGTGCCTTTTTGGATTTCAGGGTTCCTGAAGCTTTTACTGTTGCATCAATGATTGGCGAAGAGATGAGTGTTAAAGTCTCTAAGCTTGCTACTGTCATTAACAATTTGGAAAACATTGGTGTTGATTACACAGCACCTATGGAAGTGTTAATGGACATGATCGACAAATCTCAAATGATTCTTGTACCGTTGCGGCGGTCTAAGCGTGTTTGGAGTTTGGTCGGTAAAGCTCAACAGCGTCAAAGTAAGCAAGCTGTCCGTGCACTTGATATTGGTCCTCTTGATAATCTGACTGAAATTATTGGACCTCAAGAAGCTGGTAAAACTTTTGAAGAGTTTTTTGATATAACTAGCGGTAAGCGTGGTACAATCCGTGAGCTATTTGCTCTTGCAAAAGCAGGGGACAAAGATGCAAACAAAGCTGTTAAAATGCTTGTCACTCAGCTAAGTATGGGTGATCCTCGCTCTGCTTTGGAAACGCTTGAAATTGGCGCTGACATTCTTAAGAATAATTTCTTTAACGGACGTGGCGATTGGCTACAATCTTTGATGTATAATGTTGGTTTGTTAAGCAGTGTCGGCACTCAAGTGGTATCTGCTGCAAACACTATTATTCGTCAAACAAGTGAGCCTGCTGCTTTAGGCATTATTGGAGCACAAAAAGGTTTTGCTGGCACTATTCTTAATCAGAAAGAGTTGGCGCTCGAAGGGCGTAAAGAAGCTTTGTATGCCCTTGGACAACTGTCTGGAGGTATTACCAACATTTTTGGCAGTGCTTGGAATGGTTTAAAAGCTTGGAAGTACAATCAACCTATTACTGGTACAACTCGTTTTGCTAAAAAAGTAGAGACTCTTGCTCAGAAGCAAATTGCTATTGACAGGAACTACTTGGCTTACAGAAAAACTCTGGAAGATCAAGGTGCGACTCCTGACAAAATGTTCTTTGCTTGGGCAGAGTACACAATGCAGACAGTTGGTAACAATTTTTTAACTACACAACCTACTAGATTGCTAATGGCTCAAGATGCTGCAGCCACTAGCACTGCATTCCATGGCACTTTGGCTGGTAAAGCTATGATCATGGATAACGGTAAACCCTTTTCTCGTAATTTTTACGATCTTAAGAAAAAAGCTCTTGGTAAATCTGGAGACATTTTTAAAGGTATCCGTGATCCAGATCTACTTGAAGCAGCTAAAACTGTTACTTTCCAACGTGAGATTCCTCGCGGTGCTGAAGCTAACATTATCGACAACGCATTTGCTGCAGTTGAAAAGGCTGCTGATGAATCTGCTATTTGGAAGTTCTTTGCACCGTTTGCTCGGATTAGCTGGGATTTCTTGGACCAAGTTGCCATGTCTGGTGTAGGTGCAATACCTGTTGTTGGCGGTAAAGTTGCGGGTGCTATTAACCCCCGTTATGCCAAAATGTTGTCAGGTGAAATGGGTCCTGCCATTCAAATGCAAGCTAAAGGTTCTATGGCTGCAGCCCAGATGTTTATTTTGTTTGCTGTTTGGCAGTCTGTCAAAGGTAATATGACTGGTAAACAATCTGGTAACATGCCTAAAGATTCGTTTGTTGTGCCTGTTGGCGACGCCACTAACTCTGGTTTTGCTGCGCTACCTTACGGACGCATTCAGCCTTATGCTTCTTACCTTTCTGTTACCTCTGATATTGTTAATAGTTACCAACGTGGAGCTATTAGCCGTGGTGAATATGGTCAAGCTTTAGGTGAAATTGTGGCTTCAATCGGAGAAAACAGTTTAGATCAAACTGCATTTACTGGTTTGGTTAATTTGGGTGATCTGATTGGTCAAGGTCGTACTAGCCCTGGTTGGTTGTCCGACATTGCTGACGCATTTAGCCTTCCCTTTGCCCCAGCATTTTCTAGAATGTTTGGACGTTTAGGAGATCCGTTTAATGAAGTAGCTTTCATTGACCGTGGTGATTTAGTCACTTCTTTTGCTGCTGGTTTGCTTAGAAAATCAGGTAGAACTTCTGAACTACCTAACATCACTAACGTTTATACTGGTCGTATTGAACCTACTACTGCAACTGCTGGTACTCCTGAAGAGTATTGGACAGGTGTACGTGCTGCGTTAATGAATGAATTTATGTGGCCTGGACGTATTCAAGAAGCGTATAAAGATGCTCCTTGGCGTAAACTTTTAGATGAAGTTGGCTATGTAATGCCTAAAGATTTCTTGCGTACTGTACGTGGAGTACCTCTTACGCTAAATCAACAGGCTGAACTATCTAAACTTATGTCTGAAAGTTTGTCTACTGAGTTGACTGAATTTTATCAATCAATTGGTTACAAAAATATGCGTAAGGATTTGGAAAAGGCTCGTAAAGAAGCAGTACCTAATCCTATTCCTGGTGTAACTCCTGCTGTTGGCAGGAACACAACTGTACAAGGAAAACTTAAAGACATTAAAGACGCAGTTGAGCAGATTCACATCAATGCAAAAGATAGAGCTGCAAGTCTAATTGAAGATCCTGAGTTCCAGGAACGTATTGATAGTATTAAAAATTCAGGTTATTCTGAAGTTTCTAATATTAACAATCCTGAGTGGCGTGGTATGTACGCATCTGCTGCTCAAAACCAAGATACTGAGTTGGCTAAACAAGTCAAAGCTATCCTGGACATTGCTTAATCCACCCATTACTACTTATTTTGTACCGTAATGGCAACAACTGAAATTTTTTACAATGGTGATGATAGCACTACGCTATTCACCTTTCCATTTGAATACATTACAAAGGACGACGTTAAGGTAAGTATTAACGACGTTGATACATCTGAATACACTTACGCCAACGATACAACAATTCAAATGAACTCTGCTCCTACTGGGGGGCAGCGTTTACGCATTTACCGTTTGACTAATGTAGATGATCTGAAAGCTACCTTTGCTTCTGGTTCGTCTATTCGAGCCCAAGACCTTAATAATAACTTTCAGCAAAATAACTTTGCTGTTGAAGAACTTAGAAACTATTATTGGGACAACGAAATTGCTACGATTCATAGCGACGAAACGTGGGTAAGCTCTGATACTCAGATCGCCACTACCAAAGCTATGGATCAACGGTTTCTTGATGAAGCCGATGAAGTTATTCTTAGTTCAGAAACCTGGGCTAGTAATGATGATAGCGTTGCTAGCACAGCTTCTATTGACAACCGCATAGACAGTAAGATTGACATTGCTATCGAAGGAGACATCCTGATTGATGCAACTGGTCTTACTAAGGTTGCTGCTGGTGGTCAAGTTACTCTTGGTATTGGCGCTAATTCTGTTGATCTAGATCGGATTAAAAACTCTGACGTTGTTACCAGCTCTGAAGGCTGGCCTAATGATGATGAGACTATTGCTACAACTGCAAAAATCGATGATATGATCGATTCTGCTATTGAAGGCGATATTCTTATTGACGGTACTGGTCTGACTAAAACTAGCAGCGGTGGACAAACTACCCTTGGTATTGGTTCCGGTGCTGTTGATTTTGATCGAATCAACCCTGCTGATATCATTACTCAAGCTGAGCAAAATGCTGGTGCAGCTGAAACTGATACTAGCATCTTTACTTCTCTAGCTGCTGCACGTAGGTTTGATACGTTGGTTCAAACCGCTACTCCTACTGGTAGTCAGTGGGAAGTAGGTAAGACTTGGCTCCAAAACGATGACGATCTTACGTTGTCTATTTGGAATGGTGGTGCTTGGACTGCTATCACTTCTGGTGGTACGTTTACTGAACAACCTAGTGTTGTTTATGTGGACCAAGCATCTGGTGATGACAATAACACTGGTCACCGTATCAGTACTCCTAAGGCAAGTATCAAAGCTGCTATTGAACAGATCAACGAAGACATTGACATTGATCTGACTAGCGGTGGTAGCGGTTACGTGGAAGGTACTTACAATACTGTCAGTTTGACTGGTGGTACGGGCACTGGATTGACTGCTGACATTACTGTTAATGCTACTGGTAATGTTTCAGCTGTTACTTTGAACAGCCGTACTCCTCTTATTGACAGCTATTACATCGGTGATGTTCTGTCTGCTGATGCTGCTGACCTTGGCGGTTCTGGTTCTGGTCTTGAGATTACTGTAGAAGGTGATGGTGACGGACAGATCGTTGTGGTGTCTGCTGGTGTCTACCAAGAAATTGCACCTATTCAAATTAAGCGTCGTAACGTTTCTATTATCGGTCAAGCACTGCGTAGCTGTATTGTACATCCTACTCAAGCTACTGAAACCAACAACCTGTTTGAACTGAACAGTGGTAGCTACTTGAGCAGCATGACCTTTACTGGCGTTAAAGCTGGTACGGGTACTGGCAACACTCTTGATGCTACTCTTCCTACTACTCAAGGTTGGAACGCTGCATTCTATAACAATGCGTTCATCACTAAATCTCCGTACATCCAGAACTGCACTAACTTCTCGGATAGTGAGATTAACAACAACGCTTTAAATGCACATAACCCTGCTGGTGGTGCTGCTGGTGACATTGACTCTGCTCCTACTGGTGGTGGTCTGCTAATCAACGGTGCTACTCCTCACGACGATAGCCCCTTGCGGTCTATGGTTTGCGACAGCTACACCCACGTTGCTTTAAATGGTCCTGGTATCCTTGTTACTAACAACGGCTATGCTCAGTGCACCAGTAGCTATGCATTCTTTAACCGTTATCACATCAAGTGTCTAAATGGTGGTCAGGCTAACCTGGCTGCTTCTACTACTGACTTTGGTACTCAAGCACTTGTTGCTGACGGTAAATCTACAACCAACATTTTCACTGCTAATTGTGTAACCGCTGTTGATACCAGTGGTGCTGCTGTTACAACTATTCGGGTTAGTAATGGTAATGCAGATGCATCGTGGCATGGTTCTACTACCCGTCCACAAAGTAACATGTTGTTGGCGGTAAATAGTGAAGCACAGATCTACCCAATCCTTCAGTCTGTTCCTCAAGACCAAGCTACATTTGATGCTGATCCTGCTGGTTACACTGGTGACTGGATTGTAACAATTAGTCGTCCTGATCCTACTAACCGTAGCAATAACCTTGGTTTTAGTGCTAACGTTGCAACTGGTACTGACAACGTTCAGTTCTTCCTCCGTTCCCAGATCGCTTCTAGCGGTCACACGATGGAGTACGTCGGTTCTGGTACTAACTACACCGCACTGCCTGAGAATGGTGGTGTGCCGATTGAAGCTAATCAAGTCGTTGAATCTAACAACGGTAAGATTTGGACTGCTACTACCGATCACAACGGTAAGTTCAAGGTTGGTGACTTCTTTGAAGTAGACCAACAGCTTGGATTTGTTACCATTCCTGAAGGTTCTATTGCCTTTGACGTGTTGTCGGATACGACCCCTCAGCTTGGTGGTGATCTTGACGTAAACGGTCAAAGCATTGTAAGCACCAGTAACGGTGATATTAACATTACTCCTAATGGCACTGGTGCAATCCTTTTAAATACAACAACTGCTGTTGACGGTGCTCTTGGCGTCAGCGGGGATACATTGCTTGGCGGTCAGATTTTCCTTGAAAATGGCACAGCCACAGACCCAACACTTGCTTGGGGCGGTACTAATCAAGACACCGGTATCTATTCTCCGGGAGAAGATCAGCTAGCGATTACTACTAATGGTACGGCAAGGTTATCAATTGATTCAACCGGACTTATTAGTGCTAATAGTAATCGCATCAGCAGTGTTGCCGATCCTTCGCTTGCACAGGATGCTGCTACTAAGAACTACATTGACACCAATTTTGTAGACCAAACCGCATCTAATGGTGCAGCTAACATTCCTTCTGGTGCTGACGGTGATCGCCCAGGTACGCCTGCTGCTGGTCAATTCCGTTTCAATACTACTAGCACTGAGTTTGAAGGTTATGACGGTACTGCCTGGGGTAACATTGGTGGAGGAACTGCTTACCCAGAAATGGGTGTCTCTGGTACTAATCGTTGGGCGGTTGTTCATTCCTACACCGTCGATGATGACTACTCGATTCCTTCTGGTAGCCATGTGATCAACGCTGGTCCCATGGTTATTAATAGTGGCGTTACTGTCACCGTTCCTACTGGTTCAAACTGGGTTATTGTTTAATTATGGCTATTGAAATTAACGGATCCGGTACGATTACCGGACTAACGACAGGTGGATTGCCTGATGGAAGTATTGCAACAGATGACATTGCAAATAATGCTGTAACTGCTGGAAAACTTGCTACTACACTGGATCTATCTGGTAAGACGGTTACGTTGGCTGATGGCTCTGTAACTGCTGGACAACTTGCTACTACATTGGATCTATCTGGCAAGACGGTTACGTTGCCGTCTGGTACTGGTGGAAAGATTTTGCAGGTGGTTCAAACTGAAAAAACGGATGTAAGTAGCTCTGTTACTGGAGCTACCTTTACGGATTTTGGACTTTCAGTAAACATTACTCCAAGTAGCAGTTCTAGTAAAATACTTGTTTTGTGTCAAATGAACATAAGTAACAACACTGGATATGACGTAAGAACTCGCCTTATGCGAGATTCTACTCCCATTTTTATTGGAGACGCCGCTGGTAGTAGACCGCGTTCTAGTACCGTTTTTTACGGTACATATCAATCAGGCTATGGTGGTTTTACTGTTCCAATTTCCTATGTTGATAGTCCTGGCACCACATCACAAATAACATACAAAGTCCAAGGAGCCACTTTTACTACTTCGACTGTTTACCTTAATCGAGGCCCAAACGATACTGACAGCGCAAATTATGAATCCAGAACGGCTTCATCAATTATTGTTATGGAGGTAGCAGGTTAATGGCGTACAATCACGACGCTATCTACAGAGCTTACGCTGGCACCGTTGTTCGTATTGACGACAGCACTGGAGCCTTCGACGCTAACGGCAACCAGATTGCACTAGATCAATCTCTTGTCGATGCAGCTGCTGCAGAAATCCAAGCGGAACTAGACGCTACCCAATACCAACGCAACCGCCAACCTGAGTACCCCTCACTGGCTGATCTTGCTGACGCCTTGTACTGGTCGAACCAAGGCGATAACACCAAACTTGACGAGTACTACGCAGCGTGTGCCGCTGTGAAGGCTAAATATCCTAAACCGGAGGTTAACTAATGGCACTACGATTAAACGGCAGTAACACCGGTTACGTCGAACTAGATGTACCAGCAGATGCTGGCAGTCATACGCTGATCTTACCCGATGGTGGTGGCACTGCTCATCAGGTACTAAAAAACAGCGCAACAGCTGGGACACTTGAGTACGGGTTAGCGCTACCAACCGGCAACGGCACTAGCGGTCAATACTTGCAGACCGATGGTTTAGGTGGGTCGAGTTGGGTTACTCCGGCTGCTGGTGGAAAGCTTTTGCAATCTCAGTACACTGAAAAAACCGATGTTTTTTCTTTAAGTGCAGACCAAACTTGGACTGACGTAACTGGCATGAGTCTTTCCATAACACCAAGTAGTAGTAGCAATCATGTTTTAGTCAGTTTTGATTGGGCGTTTAGCGGAGACCAAAACTATACGCAGTTTAGGATTTACCGAGGCTCAGATCTTATTTATGTAGGAGATTCTTCTTCTGACGGTCAACAATCCGCTGGTTCTTATTTGACAAACACCGTTATTTACGTCTCTTGCGTTAGAAGTTCTGTATTTTTTAGGGATTCGCCGGGCACCACTGATCCCGTAACTTACAAAATGCAAATGTATAAAGATGGTAGTCAAAACTCTTATATTAACCGTAGTTTTAATACTGGTAGTTATACTGGCAGAACCGCAAGCTCAATCACGCTTATGGAGGTAGCAGGTTAATGCTTAATCACGAAGCTATTTACCGCGCATATCCTAACGCGGCTACCATCAACGATGGCACTGGAGCCTTCGACGCTGACGGCAACCAGATCGAACTCGATCAAGCTCTTGTTGACGCTGCTGCAATCGAAGTAGCTGCTGAACAAGCACTGGCTGCTTTGCGTCGTCAACGCAACCAACTCCTTACCGAAACCGACTACCTCGCTCTTGCTGATTCAACCCTGACGGACGAGATGCGGTCTTACCGCCAAGCACTCCGCGATCTACCGGCTAACACCGTGGATCCGGCTAATCCCGTTTGGCCAGTTAAACCCGGAGGAAACTAATTATGACAACTTTAAAAGTAGGTAGTATTGAACACCCTGATGGTGGTTCTAACACCGTTAATTTTGGTGGTACCGCTGGTATCCAAATTCCCTCTGGAACTACTGCTCAGCGTCCAAGCAGTCCTTCAGCTGGCTATAGCCGGTACAACACAACACTTGGATCAGTCGAATTTTACAACGGCTCAACTTGGGTTTCTACCAACTTTGGCCCTGAAATAACTGCAATTAGCGGCACAATATACGAAGGAACAGCAGGCACCATTACGGTGTCAACAACATACGCAACAGACACTATTGACGTAATTTTTAAGGAAGGAGCAACAACGCTGGCAACTGTTGAGGATGTTGCAGTAACCGGTGGTTCCGCCAGTGTAACTGTGCCTTCTGCTGTCTACAATCAAACAGCGGGCGACACAATTTCTGTTTCTTTTGAAAATTCAGATGGAACAGTAAGCGGTAATTCACTTGATATAACCATTTCAGCTTTACCTTCTGGTGGAACAATTACAACATCTGGAGACTATCGAATCCATACATTTACAACGTCAGAGGATTTTGTTGTTCCATCAGGAATTACATTAACAAACGTAGATTTCCTAGTTGTTGCTGGTGGTGCCTCTGGTGGTCTAAACCTTGGCGGCGGTGGCGGAGCTGGGGGACTAAGAAGCTCCCTTTCAAATACTGGTGGCGGTGGTTCTGTTGAAACAGCAATTAGTAGCCTTTCAGCAGGTACATACACGGTAACGGTCGGCGGAGGTGGCGCTGCAACAACCACAAGCGGCACTGGAAACTCTGGAGGAAATTCAATTTTTAGCACGATTACTTCTACTGGCGGTGGTCGTGGTGGGTGGTATGGCACGAGTGGGACATCGGGTGCCTCTGGTGGTTCTGGCGGCGGCGGTGGTGTTGCTGAAAATGGAACACCAGGTTCCGGTGGCTCAGGGACTAGCGGACAGGGATACGCTGGCGGCGCTGCAGGAAACCGTGGCGGCGGTGGTGATTATCCGGGCGCTGGTGGCGGCGGTGGTGCAGGTGCTGCTGGCGCAAATTACTCTGGCATCAACGGTGGTGCTGGTGGCGCTGGTATCACAAACTCCATAAGCGGCTCTTCTGTCTCTTACGGTGGAGGAGGCGGTGGCTGCGGCTACACCATTGGTAGTTCAGCTGGTTCAGGCGGTTCAGGCGGTGGGGGTCAAGGCGAGACCAGAAACGTATTACAGGCAGGTGACGGCAGTGTAAATACTGGCGGCGGCGGCGGCGGCGGCGGTAACACCTCGGGTCCAGGCTCCGGTCAGGGCGGCTCCGGCGTCGTTATTGTTCGCTATCAACTGTAAAAACCATGGCACATTTTGCAAAAGTAAATAACGGCATCGTTGAACAAGTCATCGTTGCCGAACCTGAGTTCTTTCAAACCTTCGTAGACTCATCGCCCGGAACTTGGATTCAAACCTCATATAACACAAGGGGTGGCGTCCATTACGATCCCGAAACTCGTCAGCCTTCTACTGATCAGTCCAAAGCTTTGCGTAAAAACTACGCAGGCATTGGTTTTACCTATGACGCACAACGCGACGCATTTATTGAGCCAAAACCGTTTGAGTCTTGGACTCTGAACGAAACGTCCTGTTTGTGGGAACCTCCTGTGGCTATGCCTGATGACGAGCAACTTTACACCTGGAATGAAACTGAACAAAGGTGGGATTTAGTATCCTAACCTGAATAAACCCTTACCCCTTTAGAACAATGATTGCACTTATCCGTCCCGTTCTTATGTCGTTCCTTAATAGCGACAAAGTGAAGCGATTGATTGTTGACATGCTCCGCAAACTGGCTGAGCAATCTGATAACACTGTTGACGACCAAGCCGTTGATTTTATTGAGCGTGGTCTCTTTGGTGAATAATGGACTTGGGAGCACCACCGGTACTGCCGGTTCTACGGCTCCCTGAGCCCCCTGTTTTACCCCGTCCGGTACTGGAGGTACCACGAGCCACTTTACCCACCTACAAACCGCTTG
>Ga0255761_10003439_pt1 | contig 14319 bp, 19 predicted proteins | sample 071ome_29_FD_179961 | JGI IMG/M metagenome (GOLD analysis project Ga0255761, IMG submission 179961) | Coastal salt marsh microbial communities from the Groves Creek Marsh, Skidaway Island, Georgia - 071407BT metaG (version 2) | ecosystem: Environmental > Aquatic > Marine > Intertidal zone >... | reverse complement strand
AGGTGCAGTATCACCGAATTCATCAGCAATATTCTTTAGTGATATTTGTCCTGAAGATTGTAAAGCCATTAAACAGTTCCAAACGCAGTTACATCACCAGATACAGTTAAATTTCCTGAAGCATCTAGTTTCATTTTATTTGTACCACCTGTAGCAAAATATAGTACACCGCCTGATTCTGTAATTGTCCAATTATTTAATTTAACAGTTGATACTTGTAATGGTGCAGAACTATACGATGCATGCGTTGTATCGATAAATGCTGATTCATCAGGTTCTGGAGTATAGCTATCATAAAATTTCCAATATCCATCACTAGCATCTCTAAATAAACCGGCATGTTGATATGTACCATCATTATAATTACCAGCAATACCGAGATCTGGGTTTGCAGCTGTTGATTCACTATTTAAATAAATCATATTATCTTCAACTGCTAAATTAGTTGTATTAATAATATTTTGAGTTCCATTAACAGTTAAATCCCCAGTAATAGTTAAATCTCCTGATACTGTTCCACCAGAAGAAGTTAATTTATTATTTTCTAAATAACTAAAATTACCATCGAGTAATGATAATTGTATTTGTCCTGATTTATCTGCAAAAGTATTAGGTATCGCCATTTAATTTATCCATCTTACAATATCGTTATTTGAATTAATCCAATCTACTGGATTACCTGAAACATTTATCCATCTTCCAACATCAGTTTCACCACCACCTGTAGGTGGAGTATAAACAGGTTGTAATGCAATATATTCTGCTAATTTATCTTTATCATAGTCTAAACTATTATTGACTACGATACTATATGTTTGCGAAGCACTTCCTGCTGTTGCTTCAAATGTATATGTTCTTGTTGTTGCAGTATCTTGTATAAAGTGATAGATGCCGTAAATATCATCACCTATTTCATTCCACTTTTGTACTTCAACAAATGTATCTTGTACTGTTCTGTATTTAATTGTTTGGTCAAATACATCTTCGTATTGACCAGCAATATTATTATCAGTAATAACTACATCTGGGTCCGGATCATTTGCAGTTATTGTTACATCTTCTGACTGCTGTGTTATATCATCAGTATATGTAATCGTAAAACTAAAAGTATCACGTTCATCAACAGTACCGAGGGTTGTATTACTTGGATTCCATCCCATTATGTAATTAATACAAACTGTCCATTACCAGAGGCTCGTTTGTGATCCCTCATTGTAAATGCATTGGATCTATTTGCTGTATATTTAAATGATACATGAATCCATACAGTTGTTTTACCAGAATATTCTAATATAATCTGATCATACGGTACCATCTTAGCTAATTGACATGCTGCCTCATAGTGTTGTTCTCTACTAAATCCTGGGATCACAATATCTGCAGCTTGACCAAGATAATGTTGTGATGTAGCACTTGATCCTCTTACATCACCAGGTCTTCTAAATCCAGATGTAATGACCATACCTGGATATAATTCAGCAAGTGGTTCTAATATGTTTTCACATAAACCTTTAAGATTACATACTATTTGATTTTCTGTTAAACCCTGTTGTGGTCTAGGCATACGTGAACCATTCTTAGTTAATGCACTCAGTGTAAAGTGTTTACTTAAATATAAATCTGGAGTAAATTTCTCAATGCCATTAATAATAGTACATGATTGTGGTAAGGCGACAGCACTATTTGGAGAAACTGTACATGTTTTTTGTGTTGTACCATAATCTTCATCATCAGGATCAAGTGTACCTTCACTAATTCGTTTAGCAATATATGCAGATGGATCACCTTCTTCTGGTGTTTCATAATGAGCAGCAGCTTCTACACCACGAGTAATGACTTGTAATTCTTTAAATGTTGGCATATTTGGATCATAAGCAGATGGTGTAGATAATCCTGAAGATACCGCAACTCCACTATTAAAGTCAATACGAGTTGCATCACCTGCAATATTACCTGATGCTGTCATATCAACATTACCGCTATGTGCTTCTAAATTAATACTTGCTGCTTTGACTTTATATGAACCTAATACAGAAGTTTCCATATTACCATGCACATGAGTTTTAGCATTACCCATAACTTCAATGTTAGCGTTATTATTAACTTTAACATTCCAATTACCATCAATAGTAATGTGGCCAGAACCTTTAACATATAGATGATCATTTCTTTCAAGTATTTGATAGTTATCTCCAACAATTTTTTCTACCTTTGTACCGTTAGCATCAATCTCAAAGAATGTACCTTTTGTATGATATAAATGAACGCGTTCTGAATGTTTTGTATCATCAAATTCAAGTACATGTCCAGATTCTGATTGATAAACATGGTTATATGGATATGTTGCATTATATGGAATCGGCGATTGATCCCATGTTACATTAAATGCAGTTGTAACACCTTTTGTTCTTGTTAGTTCTTTCTTACGAACAATCGTTTTCTTTATATCTTCGTGTCTTGCAAGTTTATTTGTATCTGGTTCAAATCGATATAATGGATATTTGCCATTTGGATCTCTAAAACCAAGAACCATTTTAAGGCCATTATCTAATTGACCTGACGCAGTTGTACTAGAATCGACTGTAGGTATAGCTGCCTTGACAGGAACAAGGTCACCGGTAGGTCCCGGGATGCCCTCAGCAATAAACTTATCTTTCTCTGCTAGACGTTTTCTTAATTCACCTTGATCAATTTCACCATTAACTTTTGCTTCTTCTGCAAATCCAGTTGCTGCAGCAAGGTAATCATTATTGTTAAGATCTGATACAATAGATGAACTATCTAGTGCTCCTGTTTTATTATATTCTAATGATACAAGAGAATCAAACATTGATTGAGTTACATCAGATTTAACTTGGCTTTTAACTTTTGCTTCTGCTGCTTGAAGCTGTGAATTTGTAACAAACTCAGATCCAGTCAAGTCTCTTGCAGTTTGTGAAGAAGTAGTAAATGATGATGCTGTAGCTAAACCTGTTGATTCTTCTGCAGGAGAGCCGCTAGAATTTTTTATTATATCACCAGATTTTGATACAAGACTTTCTTCATCTGTACCTGGAAGATAACCATCTTCCTTAAGAATCATTTCTGTGCTACTTTGATCTATAGGACCATCTTGTTGTGGTATACCACCTAATGAACCAATAATAATAGGCTGTTGTTCATCAGTATCACGGAACATTACAATAACCCAGGTTCCTTCAACAAGACCTATTGGAGATTGTCCTATTCCAGACATTGCTGCAGATGTTATAGGTTGTATAGGATAAGCCCATGGTAAATCAGCAGTTTTTAATATTGATTTATCATGGTTATGTAGACCTACTACTCGAACTTGACATCTTCCAAGCTTAAATGGATCTTGTCTATTTTCAACTACACCAGTATATATCTTCATGATTCATCGCCTTTATCTGGATTAAGTTGAATTGTATCTTTAATTAATTCCATTGTACATTCATGTCTTTCTCTATCAATTACATGATTAATTGATGATATAATATAATTTCCGGAAAGCATTTTATCAGTTACATCAGACTCACTCATTCTAATAGGATTAAATTTATTAATTAATAAGTTAACTTTAGCACCTACTGTATAATCAGTTCTTCCTGGAACTATAATATTAATTTTTGTTGTTTCAGCTTGTTTAAGAAGAGATCTGCGTTCTTGTGTAGTACCCGAACTAATATACTTATATCCATTAAAAGAACCATAATGTTGTTCAGACATCATATGTAATTGATCTCCTCTTCGAATCGATTTATTCGAAATAGCAGGAAATTCATTTAAATGAGATTTTTCTGGATGCTGTTCAAGTATATCAAATATTTTTATAGAGTATCTTTTTGTCACAATATCATGAGACGTTTTCTTAGATGAATACATACCCATTTTAGTTTTTTCTATAAGATCATAATATACAGGAATTTCTATATCAATAATTCTTTTGTAATCTTCTTCAATATTTCTTTTGGTTTCACCGGCAATTGTAGTATCTCTATCATATCCATCATATATAAATTCTTGTTGAACATCACTATTATACATATTCTCTAAACTTTGAAAGTTAAATCCATTTCTATTTTCAAAGAATAAATATGATGGCGTATTATTTAAGTTTAATGCTTTTTGAGATAAGAAATTTAGATTTTTTATAGGTGACCAAAAATTAGAAACATATTTGGTACCATTCATTGTTTCTTCTATAACAACATTCTTTGTAGTCTCTAAACCATGTTCTTTATTAGTTAACATAGAACGAGCTATATCACTTATTTTTCCTTCAAATGCCATACTTGGTCTTTTATTCAAATCAACCAATGCTTCTCTTGACATAAAATGAAGTTCATAAACAACACTACGATCACCGGCTTGTGCTCTATTTGTGACTTTATGAATAATAAATTGATCATTAATAGTCATATTCCTTTCAGTAAAAGAAGGAGTATATACATTAATTTCAATATATTCTTCACCAACAAATGGGAATAAGTTTATAAAATCAAGTGTTTCTTTTACCGCAATAATACCAGAAATAAATGGTGAATATAGATCTTCATATACTTCTAATGCAACAACCTGATTTGTAATTTCTTGGCCAAATCCATTAGCAGTTATGATTTTGATTGTTTCAATACTAATATCGCCTGCAAAGCGTATTTGTTCATTGTTATTCATTATATAAGTTCTTTAAAGTTTTTTAATATAGTTTGTAATAATTCTGGTGAAATTAATTTGATTCTACGTTTCTTTTCATTCTCATCATCTTCATATTGATAATTAGATACAGATGTAGCACCTGATGCACCTTCATGAACCCAGTTTCCATTTGTATCTATCCAATGGTGCGTATTATATTCATTACCTGCACCGTACTTTTGTGTAATATGCTCTTCTAAATTATATGTAGATAATGGAAAGTCATTAATATAATCAAAGCGTTGATTACACAACATAACTACCCAATGATATTCAGGAGAACCGTATATTTTTTCAGCAATAATTTCTGGTGTTTCTCCATCTCTTATATCATATTCATCATATAATGTAATATTCTCAAGAATTTGAGTTCTTACTCTAACATTCTGGGTTATATCTTTAACTAATGCAACTTTGTTTTCACCATTGATTTTAAAATCATATAAAAATTTTGGAAATTTTTTAAAATACATTATAGACCATCCTTAATTCGCTCTTTTGTAAGTGGAACAAGTTCTCTAAATGTAAGTACCATGTTTATTTGAGTTGGAGTACCATCATCAAATGCGTTGAACCTACCCTGTGGTGTGTAGTTAACATTCATTTCTGTTAATACACATGAAGTATGTCTATGAACATTTAAATTTTCTTGTGTTCCATGATAGAATGATATATCAAATTCTGAAGGGTAAATGTATAAGAATGCATTTGTATCTTTATATTCAGGATGCATATGCAGTTTAAACATTTTAATAATTTCTTTTACATTTGCAGATTCTTGAGGACTTCGTGGAAAAAACTGATAATCAATTTGAAATGTTCTAAAGTCTACACTCTTAAATAATTGTTCTCTTTTTGGATTAGGCGCTAGACCTGATAACTTTTGTGCAGCCTCTGCTCCAGGGACTGATAATGCTGCTGCAGCAAGACCACTTTTTGCTCTATCAAAAGATCCTTTTGCAGCATCCATAATATTTCCTGGATCAGCTGCAATAGTTTTTCCAAGAGATATAGAACCACCTAATGCAGTACCAAGAAGTGTTTCTTTAAACATATCTTTTTCATCATAATTAACTCCATACCGTATATTCATATTATTTGGCATATGTAATGCTATGGCAGTTTTTAATCGTTTTGTTTGGGCTTTAAAATTACTAGTTTGGCTTGCAACAGCTGCTGCGCCACCTGCTATAACTGCTCCAGCAATAACTTTTTTAGTTACACTACCTCCTCCAGTAATTGCAGCTGCAGCTCCACCAGTTATTGCAACTCCTGACGCGGCATAGGCTTCACCATATCCATCACGTTCTACTTTTGCAATTAATTCACCTCTATCTCTTGGGGCTATATCTTCTACGTATTCATTATTAGGATCACGACCTAATTTAGAATCTTCAGCAATATTAATATAAAACATTGCGTAATTAGAACCATATTCACCATTTGGACCCATAAGATCATCTGGATACATATGTTGGGTTACCTTATATTTTCCATTTCCGCCTTTTGCGTAAACGTCAAGCGATTCGGCTCCTCCTCTAGATTTATATAAAGAGTCTGATGCTGTATCAGATAAATTACCTTGTCCAGCAGTTGATGAAGGTGTAGATCTTAGAGCTGGATTAACATTATCTTGCGCCATTCTATTTCCTAAAAAGTCTTTATATTATTTATAATAAATATATGAGATATGTATCATAAAAGACGTTACAAACCAATCTACCCAGAAAAGTATGAGGGCGATCCAACTAGTATTATTATGAGATCAAGTTGGGAAACTCGTTTCGCCTTATGGTGTGATCGTAACCCTGCAATTGTTAAATGGTCATCAGAAGAAACAATTATACCTTATCGGTGTCACACAGATAATAGAATACATCGTTATTTTGTAGATTTTAGGATAAAAGTGAAACAAACTGATGGTTCTATTAAGACTTATATTGTAGAAATTAAACCACATGCTCAAACTAAACCTCCTGAGTATCCTGGCCGTAAAACTAAACGATTCATTACAGAATCTTTAACATTTGTTAAAAATCAGTCAAAATGGAAGGCTGCAGAGGAATGGTGTAAAGATCGTGGGTATGAATTTAAAATAATAACAGAACGAGAACTCGGTATATAAGCATATAAATAATATTATGGCATCTTTAAAAGACATTTTTGATAAAAACCAATATGATTTAGGTCAAGCAGCTAAAAAATCAAAGAATTGGTTTCAACAACAGGCTAGACTATTAGGTCAACAACAAGTTACACCACAAAAAGCAATGAGAGGTGGTGATTTTACATCACGGCCTATGCCTGGTAAGTTATATATGTTCTTATATGATCCTAAACATAAAGAAACGTTACCGTATTATGATATGTTTCCTTTAGTTTTTCCTTTTTCAAAGGATTCTACAGGTTTTACAGGATTAAATATGCATTATTTACCATATCAGATGCGTATAATGTTATTACAAAGATTAATGGATTTTGCAAGTAATAAAAAGATGGATGAAACAACAAGATTAAAATATTCTTGGAGTCTGATTGACGGCGTTTCACGATATCGTTTAGCACAGCCTTGTGTTAAGAAGTATCTTGCAAATCATGTTAAAACACAATTAAAAGTTATCCCTGCAAATGACTGGGCAACAGCAATGCTACTTCCAGTTGAACAGTTTGTTGGGTCAAACAAACAAAAAGTCTGGCAAGACTCATTAAGAGGTTAATATGGCAACTGTAAATGATTTTATAGCTCAAGTTAAATCCGAAGGAATAATGCGTAACAATAGATATATTGTTACAATGCAACCACCATTAGCATTAAGACCATTATTTGGCAATGCTTCTGTTGAAAAAACGTTATTGTTTTGTGATTCAGCATCTATTCCTGGTGTTACAGTTTCTACTAGTCCTGCGCTAACATATGGTGAAATAAGAGAAATGCCATATGAAAAACTTTTTTCACCTGCTAATTTTACATTCTATGTTGATAATGCAATGGTTGTTAAACATATGTTTGATAAATGGCAAGGTTTAATTGTAGATCCAACCACAAGAAATACAGGATATTACGTTGATTATACAGTTCCAATTGATATTGCTATATTAGATGTATATAGAAATGAAAGATACATTGTAACATTGCATGAAGCATATGTAAAAGATATCGGTCAAATACAAATGGATGCTTCAAATAGAGATGTAATGAAATTAAATGTTACTATGCAATATAAGTATTGGACATCTGCTCCATCAACTACATCAATATCACATCCAGATAACAGAGGTTTCTTTGAAAAAATATTTGATGCATTTTTTGGAGATGGTCAAATTATTCCTGACGGATATTTTGGCGATTTTAATGGGTTCCAATCTCAAGCTAATAATATGACTACTCCTCAATTAGGTGGTTTAGATTTAGCAGGAGCAGCATACAAATTTTAATAAAGGTATATTATGAGTACTGATGAAAATCTGTCTAAAGTGTTCGATGTAGAACCAATGGATAAGACAGAGGTTATAAAGAAAGACGGGTCGGTTTTACCACCTAAGTCTAAAAAGATGGAAGAGAATATTGACTTTGACTATGATAGGTCTCGTGATAATCTTCACGGCTTATTAGTTCAAGGACAAGATGCATTAATGAATGCATTAGAGATTGCTAAACAATCTGAACACCCTAGAGCGTTTGAGGTTGTTGGTAACTTAATTAAGCAACTAGCTGATGTGAATGAACAGTTGCTTAGCCTACATGATAAGAAACAAAAGTTAGATAACCCTAAAGGTTCTGAAAAGAAAGAAGGTGTGACTAATAATAATGCTATCTTTGTAGGCAGTACAAGTGAGTTGAATAAACTACTTAGTGATTTAGATAATAAAGGAGAATAGATCATGGCTTTGCCTATGAATAATACTCCGGTTTACCAGATGGAAGTTCCATCGACCGGAAAACAAATTAATTTTAGACCATTTTTGGTTAAAGATGAGAAAGCATTATTATTAGCTCAACAATCTGAAAATCCAATGGTCATGTTAACATCATTAAAAGATGTTATTAAATCATGTGTTAAAGAAGATATTGATACTGAAACATTAGCAACATTTGATATTGAATATATTTTTACACAATTAAGAGCAAAATCTGTTGGTGAAATAATTGATTTAACTCTTAAATGTGATACATGTGAAGACCCTAAAGCTGTAGCTACTATTAATGTAGATTTAACTAAATTACATGTTGATGGGTTAAAAGAGCATTCAAATAATATTAAGTTATTCGACGATGTAGGTGTTATAATGAAATATCCTACTATCGACGTTATTGAAAAAATTGATAATGTAGATGATAGTAATTTAGATGAAGTATTTAATATTATGATTGATTGTATAGATTCAATCTATAATACTGAAGAAGTATTTCATTCTAAAGAACAATCACATGAAGAAATGGTAGAGTTTTTAAATAATTTATCTAGTGATCAGTTTATGAAAATTAGACAGTTTTTTGAAACAATGCCTAGATTAAAATATGACATAGAATATAAATGTCCTGTATGTCAAAAAGAACATAAAAAAGTTTTGGAAGGACTTCAAAGTTTTTTTTAATGAATCTCTCTCATGAGAATTTGAATAATCATTATAAAACAAATTTTGCATTAATGCAGTATCATAATTATTCTTTAGCAGAAATTGAAAATATGATACCTTTTGAGAGGGAAATTTATATCGCTTTACTTATGCAGTATCTTGAAGAGGAAAAACGTAAACAAGAAAGCAAGTAATGAAAGAAATATTACAAAAATTAAGCCTACAATCTGAGAAGCAAACAAAAGCTGTTGAAGCACAGACAAAAATGAACAGCGAGATTGCGTCTAAATTGAGTAAAACTGGTTTTTCAGAAAAAGAAATGCTCGCGCAATTGAAAAAGATTGCAGCAGGAGATTATAGGAAACCACTAACAGAACAAAACAAAGCTATATTAGATGAACAAAGAGATAGAAAAGTTCATAATACAATAGCTGGAAATATTGGTGGTGCTGTTAAGCGTGGTGTAGGTGGTGCAGTTAGTGGTGTTGCTAACTTTTTAACTCCTCGTGGATTCTTAGATAAAACAGGCATTGTTAAAAAGGGTAGTGGTGGTATAATAGATCAAGCCTTTGAAGCCCGTAAAGCTCGTAATGATAGAATTAAAGCGCGGGTAATGGCAGGTGAAGTGCCTGAAGTAAAAGGTATTCTTAATAAATTAAAACAAGGCTTCCAACTAAGTGGTGAAGCTGCTAAAGAACAAAAACAAAGAAGAGAACAAGCCAAATTAGAAGATGCTGTCAGTAAAGATGAGCAGTTCATGATTGATAATGGTATTGATCCAACAATTGCCAGAAAGAAAGCTTTAGAAAAAGATGACCGTGGTAAAAAATTAAATGAACTTGCAGAATTAACAAAGACAACGGCTTTTGGCTCTAAAGAAAAAGCAAAAGCTGCCGGTGAAGAAGAAAAAGAAAAAGAAAAAGCAGACTCTAATGTAGTTACTGAAGAAGAAAGAGAACAACTTAAATTACAAGAAGGCCAAGTTGATAAGCTTACTGAAATTGCTGATAATACTAAAACTATGGCCGATGCCTTTTCTGGCAAAGCATCATCCAAATCATCAGGCGACAGCGGTGGTGGTATGTTTGGTGGAATTGGTAAAGGATTAACTGGATTAGGTAAAGGTATTGGTGGATTAACAAAAGGTGTATTATCAGGATTATCTAAAGGTATACTAGCTTTAGTTCCAGCTCTAGCTGCTCTAGCAGCTCCTCCAGTATTATTAGGTTTAGGCGCATTAACCTTAGCATTTATGGGTATTGGTAAAGCTCTTGGTTATATGGCACCGTTCATGGAAAAACTTGCTCCTGTATTACAAGATGTTGTTAAAACACTAGGCAGCGTGTTTATAGAATTTATTAAACAGATTCCTGAAATGATAGTGAGTATAGGTGGGGTAATAACTGACCTTATTAAAACAATATCTGACTCAGTCATTAACTTTATAGATAAAATAACTGAGTCTATTGAAAGACTTGCCGCATTAGATGGTGGAAATATGATGCAGGTCGGTCTAGGTCTTGCTTCTATAGGTACAGGTTTAACAGTATTTGCTGCGGGTTCAGCTGTAAATGGTCTTAAAGAATTAGTAGGAGGTTTATTAAATAAACTTACTGGTGGAAAATCAACAGTTGAGCAATTACAAGAATTAGCAGCTCTTGGTCCTGATTTAGAAAAAGCCGGTGTAGGAATGGAAAAACTTGCTAGAGGTTTAGGTGGATTCGGCAATATTGATAGTGAACAAGTTAATGAGCAAGTTGTAGCAGCAAAAGCTAAAGTAACTAATATTACATCTGGTAAAATGAGTCCTGTAACATCTTATACTAAAAACGGCCGCACATATAAATTAACAGACCAAGAAAGAATGGCATTAAGTAGTGCTGACTTAAGTGGACAAGAAATAGTAACTGGACCTAATGGAGAACAAAGATTAGTTCTTAAAGACGGTGAAAAATTAACAGCAGCAAATGGCGCTATTAGAGATGCTGAAAGACAAGCTATGAGAGAAATGATGGGTGGTAATACAAATATTAATGCTCCTACAACTACTGTAAATAATTCAACATCTAATAATGTTGTTAAAGCACCTGTAAGAAATGTTGATACTTCTGTAAATGCATACTATAGAGGTAATTGGATAATGGAGTCTAATGCCTCATCATTTTAATAAGAAAGGGGCCGAAGCCCCTTTTTCTTAGTCTTGATCCGCTATTTTCTGAAAATAACTCATCACATCATCGTCATCATCTGAACTGAGTGAAGGTTCAGGTGCTGCCGAAGCTACAGGTTCAGGCGCTGCTGCTGCCTTATATTCTGGAGCCGGTTGTGTTGGAATATCTTCTTGAACTAGATCAGAAGCAGAAGCAGCTACGCCACCATCACCACTGAGTATTTGATCAAGTTTAGTCTTTAATTCATCATATGATTTAAAGTTCTTACGATCTAGGAATTCTCCTAGTCTATATTGTTTATTAACAATTTCTAAGATTGCTTCATCAGTAGGAGCAACAGGTACTGGCTCTGAGAAAGATGAAGAATCATAGTTAGGATAACCTTCAACACGTTTCATACGTAGTTTAAAGTTAGCGCCTTCCCATAAATCAAATACATTTACAGGTTTCTCATCTTCAAATGTAGGTTTAGCTTTATCCATAATCTTATCAAAGATACGTTTACCATATCTAAATAACATTACTTTACCTTCATTTTCTGGGTTTGCAGGATCAGAAAGAACTAAAACATTAGAGTAGAAATGTAATCTACGTTTTTGTTTTCTTGCAATTTCTTTATTTGCTTCTACACCAGAGTTCCATAACTTAGAATTTAATTCACCGACTGGATCATTTTCACCTAGAGTTGTCAAAGAGTTCTCAATGTACCAACGACCAGTAGGGCCTTGGAAACCATGTGAGAATACTTTTACCCATGGTAATTCATCATCAGGGTGTTTTGGTAAGAAACGGATTGTTGCAGTAGCGTTACCTGCTTTATCAGGAGTTGGTTTCCAGATACGGTCATCTTCATATGAAGCTTTAGAATTCTGACCTGGATTTGCAATCGTCTCGAATGCAGATGAGATCTGACTGAAGTCTTGATTGCGGGATTGTCTTAATGTATTAATATCCATCGTATTTTCCTTAGTATTTGCGTAGTATAAACTTAATATATTGTCGTAAGAAATTCATTAACTTGTTTTTCAATCTTATTACGATCATATTTTACAAAGCCTTTGAGCTTTTCAATACGTAATATATCATTCTCTAGTAACATCAATGATGGCTCTTCCTTCCACCTAGCTATCATTGGTACGAAATCATTTAATATAACAATTGATTCCATACATATCAATTTTCCAAGATATAGTTTTATTATATATGGAAACTGATTTAATGTACAATTAATTATCTGATCTAAATTATAATTATTCTTCTCAGATTCTAATTGTATAGTATTTATATCATTTAGAAAGGTATGTGTAATACTTTGCTTTCTTTTTTGCCATTGTATATAATTCTCTTCGGCTTCTTCCATACCATATATGATATTATCGTTACCGATAGAAAGATTAGCTACAATGAACTGTATGATATCTTGGTCTTTTGGAAACTTTCTTGCTAGTTTCTCAAATAAGTATTTATCGTTTCGTGCTTCGAATGCTGAATAAGATCCTTTAATATGACCTTTGTTTTCGAATACGTTAAATTTCTCTTTTGTAAAATGTAGTTTTAATGCAATATAATATCTAAAAGCTTTAAACCCTGTCATACATCAAGCCTGGCCCGTTTTGGTAGCATGTTTTCATCCATCATATTCACAGCAATCTTTTGCTTTAAAGCTTTATTCACCATAGAACTTATATCTTCTGGATCAATAAAGTTTTCTTCACAGTATTTTAGCACAGCTTCCATGTGGGTCATGCCTGTTTCTGATACAATGCCATCAATATAGATAGCAAACTCTTGAGTATTTTTAAACATCTTACCTTGCATTAAACCATTCCCATATAGTAGTTAGCAAGTTTTAAGTCACTATTGATTTTTTGCCATTCTTTATATCTTACCTTATATGCTTTCCATATAGGATGAGACTGATCTTCAATAGCACTCATTTTATCATCAAATAATTCTAAGTATTCTTCAAAGAAGTTATCGAGTTCTGCTTTACGAACGACTAAACCTTCTTTAACAACTTCAAGCTTTTTCTTTTCTCCTCTGCGATAGAGATCTGCAAGCATATTAGTCATTGGCAGTTCCTTTCACAGCTTTAAATCTTTCTTTCATAAAACGAATTACTTGAAACTCTTTTGTGAAGATATATTCTTCACCAAGATCTACATCAGTAACAATAAAACCATTCTGTACAGTTTTAACACTCAATTCACTCATAATATTTCACCTTTATTTCATTAATTTTGCGGCTTTCTTTTCAGCAGCTTCTAAAGCCGATACACGTTTCTTAAGTCTCTTACGGATTTCTTCAGAATCAAACCAAAGTTCAATACCTTGTTTTACATCATTTAATTCTTTCTTATCCAAGAAACCTTTATAAGCATCATCTAATAACTTTTCAACTTGTTCTACTGTAAAGTCTGTTTGAGTCTTCACAGTTGTTGTGTTACCAAAGTTACCAAATGTTGCTGTATGTATCATCATATATGCAGTTTCAAATACATGTATATTATGACAATACATTGATATAATAGAAGCAGCACTATGACATGCACCCATTATAAATCCTGTTATTTCTGCCTGAGATACAAGCATTGCATTAATGATTGCAATTGCTGTGTCAAGGTTACCACCATTACTATTGATATACATATGAATGCGATCAGTAGGTTGGGCATTAATAAGTAAAGAAATTAGATTTCGATACTTGTGTGGATCTTCAATATCCATATCAAGGAATACTTCATGTGTTGTCACTGAAGATGTTACTGCATTGATATGAACGTTATTAGTAAGATTGTTGAGTAGGTTTGTCGTCACTACATCTTCGTTTTCCATTTAAACTCCTACTTTCTTTTATAAAAAATATGTTTTC